>ENA-OPZD01000088-OPZD01000088.1-human-gut-metagenome-genome-assembly--contig:-NODE-88-length-36338-cov-3.883958_pt1 | contig 36338 bp, 42 predicted proteins | sample MGYA00242479_ERZ504495 | MGnify/ENA primary metagenome ERZ504495 (study PRJEB26092, sample SAMD00036286) | human gut metagenome | host: Homo sapiens | study: EMG produced TPA metagenomics assembly of... | reverse complement strand
TTTTTGATCAAAGACATGGACTCTTTATTACGAAGCCGTGCGGCCATGGTCTGTGTATCAAAAAAATCTATGTACTTTTGTACAAATGGTTCTGCTATCACATCTTTGATGACCTCAAACTGCGAATTCCAGTCTGCGCTTTTTTGGGAAATGCCCAGCTCCATTTTCCGGGATCTTTTCACAAGTTCGATCTTCTTTGTCTTTAAATCCAGACGTGAGATATGATAATAAGCGGTACCTAATGCACTGATTGCCCGGTGTGCCTCTTCCACCTGTTTTCCCAGCGTAACCGGGAATTCTTCCCCTGTCATCTGGTCTCTGTCCGGTACTGACTGATGCAGATGCTGAACCAGCCATTTCCCGTTCACCTTTTTATAGATAATACTAAACCGGGTGTCCATCTCAAAACAGACGGACCCATCTTCAAATAAACCGGTAAAAACTACCGTTCCATACGCAAGGACCTGGGCATCTCCAAGCTCTGTTTCTTCCTGCTGTAAGTCCCTTATTTGAAGTCTGATCTTTTCTCTTCGCTTTACATCGAATTTATATGATTCCTGAAATTCATGCAGATTCCGGAAAAACTCATGCTTTCCTGTTCCGATTATACTGCTGTTATCATCAAAGAAGTTTTCAAAGCCTGTATCATCTATGGATTCCGTGTCGATATAAAATTTTAAAAGCTGCTCTGTAAGTTGTTTAAAATCATCCATAACCAATCCCTCTCATCCCGTATATCTTGAACAACTTTTTGTTTTTCCAGTTTTCTTGTTTACTTCATTTTAACATAATATCGCAGCACTGGGGACGGTGTTTATGGCTTTTTTACTGTCTTTTTATGTAATGCACGAATACAAATATAATACAGGCTAATCACCAGTGGAAGCAATAATGCCGAAAACTGAAATTTATTTTACACACGCTTTTGCCGTATACGAATCTACATTTATTTCAATTACACATACCGCATTTACCATTTTTCATTAATTTCGTGTTCCTCTCCGGTTTGCGCTCTCATAAGAATGCGAAGTGCCGCGCACTTATCCGCTGCATTCTGGAGGATTTTTGCTTTCCCTCGGCACATGACACTCGCATATTCAGCACTATATTTGCAGGGAACATCTGCTTCTATAAGTTTTTCTCCGTAATCAATTTCCACAAAAACACTGTCATTTTTCCGAATGCAATCCAGTTTATGCCCCTCTTTCGCACTATGAACATAAAATGTTAGTTTCCCGCCGTTTATCTGATAACCGTAATGAAGCGGCACAACATATGGGTATTCATCATCTAATACCCCCAGATGTAAATACTTTGCACTCGACAATATTTTTTCAATCTTGTGTATATCTGTGATTTCTCTATCTTTTCTTCTCATATTATTCCTTCCTTATAATCACATGTCAGTTCTACAATCAGAATTTGCCATTTCACTTATTACTATTTTTTATTTGAAAACTAATTTTATTTTACATCCTTATTTCTTTGCATACAAGAAAAAAAAACACATTGTCTTTTTTGTGGAAACTTATAAAGGAAGAGGCACCGTTTAATACTTGGTTTGAAAACTGATGGAAGAATAACACGATACTGTGATAGAATAAGGAAAATGGTTAAACTAACTATTGCTGAGTGAGCAACAGCAAAAGTAAGCATGACTGGAAAGTGCTTGTGATCTTAGGGATTAAGAGAGGATACAGATTATGGAAGATTCTTACGTATTGCAATTGTTAAAACCAAAGTTTAAAGATTTTCATTTGTGTTTCTGCGGATTTGCAGAATGCAAGCCATTACATAGCTACGGGCCAGCCGCAAGACCCAATTATATTTTGCATTATGTAATGAAGGGCAAAGGTATCTATCAGGTCGGCGAAACGAAGTATCAGCTGAAAGAAGGACAGGCCTTTCTGATCGAGCCGGAAAGCCTTACCTTTTATCAGGCAGATAAAACGGACCCATGGTCTTACCTTTGGGTAGGATTTGGTGGTACGGAAGCACAGAGATTTGTCAGAGATCTTGGACTGAACAGTCGTCAGCTTACATGCGAATGTGAATATGGAGAAGAACTGAAAGAAATTGTATTTGAAATGCTTCATCATACATGTTCAACTGCAGAAAATCTTTACTATCTCCAGGGGAAGCTCTATCAGTTTTTCTCAGTACTGGCTCGCGGGATTGAAATTCAGCAATATGCGGATGATACAAAAGAAAGTATACATGTACAGGAAGCAATTGCCTATATAAAGAATTGCTATTCACAGAAAATCACAGTGGAAGATATAGCTGATTATCTGGCACTTAACCGAAGTTATTTATATACAATATTTAAGAACAGTCTTGGAATCTCGCCGAAGGATTTTTTGACGGAATTTCGAATTTCCAGAGGAAAGGAGCAGCTCACACTTACAGATCTCTCTGTGGAGGAAATCGCAGTTTCTTGTGGTTATCGTAATTCACTTGCTTTCGGCAAAGTATTTAAACAGAAAATGGGATGCAAGCCGACCCAATATCGAATGATAACAGAAAGGCTGCCCGAGAACGATTGATCAGTGCACAAAACGAACTGAAAGAATACAAGAAACATAAAAAAATTTATGTAGGAGAAGTCGAAAAAGAATAGACGAAATGTTGAAAAAGACATCCGGTACCTAACATTTGAGATATAACACTTAACAAAAAGGTATAACGGATGTCTTTTTTTGTACGCTATACTTGTATCAACAAACATAAGGAACACGTGCACAGGTTTCTTCACTCAAATAACAAATAAACAAAGGAGTATTAGAGGAGGAGAATCATGGGAAATCAAAAAGGAACTCAGAAAAATCCGCAATATAAATATGCGTCTAAAAGAGAAAAATTATGTTTTGGAATTGGGGCAATCGGTAAAGACGCGATTTGTAATTTAGTAGGAGCATTTTTAATGCTTTATTTTACAGATACTTTGTATCTGGCACCGGCATTTGTCGGCGTACTGTTTTTTGTAGCAAGAATATGGGATGCGATCAATGACCCGATGATGGGAATGATTGTTGACAATACACATACACGTTTTTGGTAAATTTAGAATCTGGCTTGTAATCGGAACATTGGTAAATTCAGTTGTATTTGTTTTGTTATTCCACAGTTTTAACCTGTCAGGAACAGCATTGTACGTATATGTATCCGTTATGTATATCTTATATGGAATGACTTATACGATCATGGATGTCCCTTACTGGTCATGGCTTCCGAACTTGACAAATGATCCGCACGAACGTGAGAAAGTATCCGTAATTCCAAGATTTTTCGCAAGTCTTGCAGGATTTTCAGTAGCAACATTTGGACTTTACATTATCAATTATCTGAATAAAGCTGCAGGCGAGAGCAATCTCTACGCAGAAAAAGGATATACACTTTTCGCAATCATTATCGCAGTTATTTTCATCGTTACAATCGGCATTACTGTATTTAATGTAAAAGAGGAATCAACATTAGGTATATCAGCAGAAAAGACAAGTCTGAAACAGGCATTTCAGGTAATTGTAAAAAATGATCAGCTGCTTGCATTTATCGGATTACTTTTGACATTTAACCTTTGTACACAGATTGCAAAAGCTTTGCTGTATATTATTTCAAATGTGTATGCCATGATGAATATCTGTATTCTATTTTTGGATTTGCGATTATTGCTGAGATGGCAGGACTTTTATTCTTCCCGAAAATTGCAGAAAAATTAGCCGTGAAAAAGTATACGCAGTTGCATGTGGACTTCCAATTGCTGGATTTGTACTGCTCGGTGCAGCAGGATATGTAGCACCACAGAGTAAGGTGTTAGTTGTTGTATGTTGTGCACTGCTTTTCTTCGGATCAGGTCTTTCACTTGGAGTAACAACATGCTGTATGGCAGACGTTATCGACTATGGAGAAGTAAAATTTGGTGTACGAAATGAAAGCGTAACATGCTCTGCACAGACATTTCTTATGAAGGCAGCTACGGCAGCAGCAGGTGGATTAACAGGAATTGGTCTTCAGATTGTAGGATACAACGCAAAAGCGGTAACGCAGAGCGCAGCGACCGTAATGGGTATTCGTGTGTTAATGCTTGTGATTCCAATCATTCTTGCATTTGCAAGCTTTGGTATTTACAAAAATACTACACTTTAAAGGTGAAAAGATGGAAGAAATCACAAGAAAAGTAAATGAAATGCATGTGAAAAACAGACAGCTTAAGAGACAACGATTCAATTGTAAAAGGGGTATTATATGAGACAGATTATTTTTCACAAGGAAACGAAAACTTTCCATTTATACAATGAAAAAATCAGTTATATCTTATGTGTATTAGAAAATGGACATCTGGGACAATTATATTTTGGAAAACAACTTCATGATAAAGCAGATTTTTCTTATCTGGTTGAAAAATGTGAACGCCCAATGACATCATATATATATGAATGGGATCGTACTTTTTCATTGGAACATATCCGACAGGAATATCCGGTTTACGGTACGACAGATTACAGACATCCGGCAATTGAATTGTTGCAGGAAAACGGCAGCAGGATTAGTGAGTTCCAATATGACAGTTATGAGATCATTGATGGAAAACCAAAGCTCCCCGGATTGCCGGCAACTTATACAGAGTCTGAGGGGGAGGCGCAGACATTGCGCATCTTCCTGAAAGACGCTTTGACTGGTGCAAAACTGGCGCTTTTATATACGATTTTTGATGAATATAGTGCAATTGCAAGAAGTGCTTATATTGAAAATGCCGGTGAGAAAAATCTGCATGTATTAAATATGATGAGCTTAAGCCTGGATCTTCCGGATAAGGATTATGAATGGATGCAGTTGTCCGGTGCGTGGTCCAGAGAGCGCTATATAAAGAATCGAACATTGGAGCAAGGCATAACAGCTATCGACAGCATGCGCGGAAATTCTTCTCACGAACATAATCCGTTCCTTGCTTTAAAACGTCACAACACAGATGAAAATGCAGGAGAAGCAATCGGACTAAGCCTTGTATATAGTGGAAATTTCCGTATGCAGGCAGAGGTAGATACACATGATGTGACACGAATTACAGCCGGGATCAATCCGGAAGGATTCGATTGGAAATTAGAACCGGGAGAAAGCTTTCAGACACCGGAAGCAGTTCTGGTTTACAGTGAAAATGGATTAAATGGCATGAGTCAGACGTTCCAGAAGCTGTATGCTAAGAGACTCGCAAGAGGGTACTGGCGTGATAAGGCAAGACCGATTTTAAATAACAACTGGGAAGCAACTTATTTTGACTTTACAGAAGATCGCCTTGTAGAGATTGCAAGGAAAGCAAAAGAATGTGGAGTAGAACTGTTTGTCTTAGATGACGGATGGTTTGGCGCAAGAAGAAATGACAGAGCTGGTCTTGGTGATTGGGTGGCAAATGAAGAGCTTCTGCCAAATGGCATCAAAGGCCTGTCAGAAAGAATTGAAGCACTAGGATTAAAATTCGGTCTTTGGTTTGAGCCGGAGATGGTAAATAAAGACTCTGATCTTTATCGAGCACATCCAGACTGGATCTTACAGACACCGGGAAGAAATACATCACACGGCAGATACCAGTATGTACTCGATTTCGCAAGAAAAGAAGTAGTAGATCATATTTACGGAATGATGGCAAAGTTATTGTCGGAGTCGAAAATCTCATATATTAAATGGGATATGAACCGAAGCATTACAGAATGCTACAGCAGCAAACTTCCTTCAGACAGACAGGGAGAAGTGTTCCATCGTTATATTTTAGGTGTATATGATCTGTATGAACGTTTGACAAATGAGTTTCCAGAAGTATTATTCGAATCCTGCGCCAGCGGTGGCGGAAGATTTGACCCGGGAATGCTGTATTATGCACCACAGGGATGGACAAGTGATGATTCGGATGCAATTGAGCGTCTGAAGATTCAGTACGGAACTTCTATGTGTTATCCGCTCAGCAGTATGGGAAGCCATGTGTCTGTTGTCCCGAATCACCAGGTATTTCGCAATACCCCATTACATACAAGAGCGAATGTAGCATACTTTGGAACTTTTGGATACGAACTGGATCTCAACAAATTGACAGAAGAAGAGATCAAAGAAGTAAAAGAACAGATCACATTTATGAAAGAATACCGAGAAGTGTTACAATTTGGAACATTTTATCGTCTGAAAAGTCCATTCGAAGGAAATGAGACGGTATGGATGGTGACAAATGAAGACCGCACGCTTGCAATCGTAGGCTACTATCGTGTTTTAAATGGAGTGAATCAGCCGTATAGCCGTGTCAGATTACAGGGATTGAACCCGGATATGATTTATGAAAATGTATGGAATCATACAGAAAATTACGGAGACGAATTGATGAATTATGGATTGATCACATCCGATGTGACAGCTGGTGAAGTGCCAGGGAATGTGACTCCTTGTACCGATTTTGAATCTAGAATATATATGCTGAAAGGCAAAAAAGTTCAGGAGGGAAGATAGATCATGACGAAGACAAAAAGAACCGGCGGAATGGTACTGGGAATATTGTTTATTGGATTATGTGTATCTTTCTTACGACTTTCACAATTTTGGCGTGGATCCATTCAGTGCAATGAATCTTGGAATCAGCGGATTTATCGGATGGAGCTTTGGAACGTGGCAGTTGCTTGTCAATGCGATCATCCTTGTAGTTGTATTTTTTCAGGCAAGATCCTGCATTGGTGCGGGGACCATTATCAATATGGTATTTGTCGGATACATTGCAGACTTTATTTGTTATGTAGCGAATGATGTAGTGCAGATTCAGATGAATCTGCACTGCGTATCCTTGCACTGCTGCTTGCTCAGCTGATGGCATCTATGGGAGTGGCATTATATATGGTCGCAGATATGGGAATCGCTCCATATGACAGTGTCGCAATTATAATCGAGAAACTGACACATCAGAAAATTCCATTCCATAAAGCAAGGATTCTTTCAGATGTTGTTGTCGTGATTATCGGAATCATATTTGCCACTGCATCTGGGGCGGGTATCTGGTCGGTAGTAGGGATTGGGACAATTATAAATGCCTGCTTCAACGGCCCATTAATTCAATTTTTTAAAACAAAACTGGAGAGATTTTACTTGTAAAATCTACGGATTACAATTCTCCAATTCTTGCAAGGCTCATATCCTGAACGGATACGGGCCTTTCTTTTTCACCAGTAGCTTCATCCAAACCTTCACATTGAATAATGAACCCTTCTCTTTGGTAAAAAAATTGGATATACAGCGATAGCTCCTTATATTTTCGGAAATCGGAAAATAAAACTCGTTCCGATACCTTCGATACTTTCGACGTGAATGGTTCCATTGTGGAGGTTTACAATCCAACGAACCATAGAAAAGGCCGAGTCGGGTACCGCCATTTTTCTCTGGAACGGCTTTTGTCTATGCGATAGAAACGCTCCCAGATTCTGTCCAGGTGTTCCTCATTTATTCCAATACCATCATCTTTCACTTCACCGACAATCTGGTCATTTTCGACCTTCAGGATAACATGGATATGTCCATTTATTTTTCCGTAATTGATGGCATTGGTTATTAAATTCATCATCATACGCAAAATCAATGTCTGGTCGCCGTTCATAAATAAGTCGTCCTGCTTTTGCAGGGTGATCTCGATATTTTTTTCCTGTGCTTTTGTCTGCAGTTCTTCTATCACAAGTTCGCTTAATAATCCAAAATCCAGTTTTTCCATCAGATGCTGCTCGCCCTGTTCGTTTCTGGCGATCATTAGCATTTCGCTTGTCAGCTTTGACATTCGTTTTGCCTGCTTTAAGATGACTGCAATCTCTTCCTTATCTTCCGCAGATAAGTTTTCATTTTCCAATAAGTACTCACACTGGGAAATGATAACAGCAACGGGAGTCCGCAGTTCATGGGATACGTCTGATGTGAATTGACGTTCCTTCTCAAACGAAAATTCCAAGCGCTCGAACATTTCGTTAAATTTCTCCGACAATTCGTATAATTCATCTTTTGCTTTTGGAAGAGACAATCGTTTGGAAAGATCTTTTCCATTGCTGATGTTTTCAACTTCATCGCAGATAAGATCCACCTGTCTCAATGCCCGCTTGATCATAAAATATCCGATGGCTCCGATCAGAACAATGAGTAATGGGAATACAATCAACAGCATTTTCTCGGATGTCTGCATGAAAAGTTCTATAGAATGTACGGAGGTAATTCCTCGTACCCACATTTCCTCATCATTACCGTAAGTGTAAACGCTGTCATATATCATCCATTTTCGATTTGATCCGGTTATCATTCGCGGTGTATTCGACTTGAGGATAGTTTCTTCTGGAAATTGGGTTGGAATCGTTCCATAAAGTAAGCGTCCGTTTTTGTCATAAATACAAAACATAATACCGTCATCGTAAAATTCGGTATCGCCGTCAAGATAAAAGGAATCATCCTGAAAATTAATATTTGAAGAGAAACCAGTCACTGCGGCAATGATTTCTTCTTCTGTCGCAGAAATTCCAACCTTATCCACAAAAAGAAGGACGAGAACTAAAATAGTCCCAAGAACTACGGCAATGATTCCGGTGTACCATAGCGTAATTTTTTCTTGATCGTCAGCTGTTTCATTCGTTTTCCCTCATTACATATCCGACACCACGAACAGTGTGGATGAGTTTTTGTTCATATTGTGCATCGTATTTTTTTCGCAAATAACGAATGTATACGTCGATCACATTGGAACCACCTTCAAAATCAAAGTCCCACGCATTCTGTTCAATCTGCTGTCTTGTCATTACGATATTTTTGTTGCGCATAAGACATTCCAAAACCATAAATTCTTTTGCAGAAAGATCAATTTCATTTCCGGCTCTTGTAACCTTTCTTGTGTCACGATCCAGAATAAGATCTGCTATTTTTAGTTGATTGGATGTAAATTGTGGCTTTCTACGCATCATGACACGGATTCTTGCAAGCAGTTCTTCAAATGCAAATGGTTTGATCAGGTAATCATCGGCACCAAGATCCAGTCCTTTGACGCGGTCTTCAATGCTGTCTTTTGCTGTCAGTAACAGAACCGGTGTATCATCTTCTCGTTGCCTTAATTCTCTTAAGATTTCATATCCATCCTTTCCCGGCAACATGATATCAAGAATAATACCATCGTAGGAAGTCATATCGATATAATCCATCGCTTCCAGACCATCCCCACAGGCATCTACACTGTAATGTTCCTTGACAAGCCTTTTTTTGACAATGTTTCTTAAATCATTTTCGTCTTCTACAATCAGTAATCTCATAATGTAATTATTATAATACCAATCATTTTCGTGTGCTAGAGTCCTTTTTTCATTTTTGAAATTACTATTTGTTTTAATCTTTTTTTAATCTTCCCCCTATATGATACATATAACAGCAAAAACAAAACACCCAAGAGCCGGAAGGAGAACATGTTATGAAAAAATTATTAGTAGTTTTATTATCCCTCACATTAATATTTGCTTTTACAGGATGCACCTCATCCAATAATGAAGCGGCAGAAGATATAGCAATTAAGACACAGGAAGTTGTAACATCAAATACAGATGACGATGATGATAACATCAGTAACACAGAAAACGCAGTAGAAAATGTGAACGAAAAGGATTATGATTTCTCTTCTTACGAAAACGATATCCGTAATATAACAAAAAGTGTAAACAATGCAAAAAGATCTACAAATGCATCTGAGAATCACGAACAATTCTACGCTTTGAAAAAACAGGTAGACGCAGTTGATGACGAACTGGATAAACTTGACGATGAATTTGAGTATGCTTACCAGATGAAAGAGATTAGCTTCGAGATATACAAAGCGAGAGAACGCGCGATTGAAAAACTGGAAGATGAACTGGAATTAGCAGAAGAAGCGCTGGAAAACAAATACGGCATTGATGATTAATTCCTCTACCTGCATACCTCTGCAATCTGACTACGGCATGAATTATGAACACAGATAAATGCAACTTTTTTCTTATTCATGAAACGGACACCTCTCCTTAATACATTGGTTGTTCTTATCAGAATGAATACACTTTATAACAGGCTTTTCCATTTGTATATTGAAATTCTCTGCCACATAGTCAATTGCTGAGATTATGGCTATATAGGAATCTCTTTTACAACATCTTGGTCCACCAATGCTCCCGATTGCGTCAAGTGCCTTAGAAGTCATTTTATTAGCCAGACCCCAAGGTTCATTTTTAAGTGGAGTCGCTCCTGAGATTATTGATATAAATATTCCTGTACTAATTCCGGCGCCACAAGCACCCCAGAATCCACATACACCGCCTGGAACAGCTTTTCCTCTATTCATCATTTCAAGCAGAGCTTCCGGCAAATCAATCTCACCACCTGCATTTTTATATGCGGTAAGAAGTGCTGAACCAACCATAACATGATGCTCTGGTCCATGCATATGACAGAACGGCTGTGCCATCATTCTTCTTATAATTTCTATCGGATTCTTAGATGTTTCACTAAGACATATGTCTATAATTACATCCATTCCTTTTGTATGGCATTCATTACATACATAATGACCCTGCTCACATCTAGTTTTGCTTAATTCCTTTTTATGGCATAACACGCACTCCATCATTTCATCTTTACACATCAAATTATTTACTTTATCATATCACAGCTTCTATTGATTCTCCATCAACCTTTCAAACCAATCGCTACCGCCTGAATTATTTCTTGATTTGACCAGTCTTCTGCAAGATCCATCGAGTAAGGTTTTATACCCTTATCATAAAATTGCTGCAAACCTATACGTATTCTTCATAATTTTCCGGAACTTTGATTCCATACTGATCAAACAGTGTCTTGTTGGCAATAATCGTCTGCGGAATTGCACAGATTGGCAACCACTGAATTTCATCATCTGTATCCTTATAATATTCCACTGCATAGGAATAGTACTTAGAAACCACATCATAAGAAGCAAAATCCATAAGATATGGCTGTAAATCCTGCGCATCCGTTCCAGAGAATCGACGTACTGTCATGATGTCCGGCAACTCACCATGCTCTTTAAAATAGCTATATAAATCAGTGTCATTATTTCCAATATAAATTCAATATCCTGATCTGGAAACTGCTCATGGATATAAGGAGCAATATTTTTCATTAAACGATTTTCCCACAGATACACGGTAAGGTGATCGTCTTTTTTAGATTGTCCACATCCAGCCAAAATACCAGTTACTAAAAGTACACCAGACACCAATGCGGCCAGATTTGGTGGCTACACCCCCAAGCCCTGTAGAATAAATAACGCCAGTACTGGATATCAAAAATCCCGCACCGGCGTTTATTTATTAAAATATTTTGTTTTTTAATCTTCAACACTCTCTACTGAAGCTTCTTTTTTCTTCCTACTTTTACCAGAAATCATCTTGTGTCCTGTATAAATAGCCATAATCATGCAAAGCAAAGAACTTGCTGCAAAGTACTTATGGCCTTCTTTTGATCCCTTATAACCTGTATAAAAAGTTCCAAGCATTGTAATCAGTGCACCGATAGACCAATATTTATGTGATTTCATTCAGATACCTCCTGCCGTTTTTCTTAATCATATACCTTTTAAAAGATATATACAAACTGAAAGTTTCTTTTTCTTGATAAATGGGGATTAGTTTTCCTTTTTTCCAATCAGCAATAACCACCTATGGTCAAAGCATATTTGTCCCTCCTTGATATAGGGATTAAAACCTGTTTTATCTCCACCATTCAAATCGTATTCCATTTTATCAATAATATCTTTTTGAATATCCTCTGGTGTACTTGTCAAATCCATCCAACTTTGTAGATTTACAGGAACAAGTGTTGTTTCTTCAAGCTGAAGCTCAAAAGCATCCTCAAACAATGCTTCAAATTCTTCTCTGCTAAGTATTCTTGTATGTGAGTTATCACGCATCGTTTCAATAGCGTCATTAGTTTCACGCAATTCTTCTGTAGTCGCTACCATATCCCAAATAACAAGTTTTCCACCTTTTTTCAAAACTCGTTGCATCTCCCGAAAAGGCTTTTCAGGCTCAACAAAATGGTGCAATGAAAGTCTTGTAATCACAAGGTCAAATGTTTCATCTTCAAAAGGTAAGCATTCCGCATTCCCCGATACAAATGATATGTTCTGAATACCTTCTTGCTTTGCCAGTTTTTTTCCCTGCTCCAACATTGCTTCTGTCAAATCCAAACAAGTAATGTCCTTAACATAAGGAGCCACTGCTCTTCCACATATACAGGTTCCAGCAGCAACCTCCAATGCATGTTCATTGCCCTTTACCTGAATACTACGAATCAAATAATCGGTATATTCTGCCTTAGACATATGATATGAAGCAAATTTCTCTGCTTGTGTACCAAATGATTTTTTCACTTCATTATAGTTATTCATAAACTTTTACCTCGCTGTAAACTTCAAAGTTTCTGTTCCTTACAAACTTCGATTTTAATGTCTCTATTATACCATAATGATACTATTATAAAAAAGGAAAAAGAGCTCCTTCGAGCTCTTTTGGGTCAGTTCTGCAAAATTGATACGTGAACAATCGGTGTCAGGACAGAGAAAAAAACAGCTTCATTGTCCTATATGAGGGTAGCATATCAATCAGCCGTGGCCTTATTTATATCATTTCACTCTTTTTTGAAATAGAACAACACCACAGCAACAACTCAAATCGACTTAAAATTCCAGACTATTCGCATTCAGCAAGAAATACTTCATTCCCATGATGACAAAACCTTCATCATTTCTCCAAGGCTTTTTGCTGCCATTTACAATGACGATCTTCTTGAAAGAGTCCGGGATATTACGCAGAGAATTGAACTCCTGCGTCTGTTTTTCTTCCGAAGTCATGTCATATGCAACCTGGATATAGTATCTCTGGTTTCCTTGATTCACCACAAAGTCAACCTCCAACTGCTTGCGAACACGTTTGCCCTCTTTATCCTTATCGAAGATATCCACGACACCCACATCAACATTGTAGCCACGGATCAGCAGCTCGTTATAAACAATGTTCTCCATGATATGAGTAGGCTCCTGCTGTCTGAAATTCAGACGTGCATTTCTCAGTCCCAGATCAGTAAAGTAGTATTTCAGATTTGCACCGATATACTTTCTGCCCTTAATATCGTATCGGCTTGCCTTGGAAATCAAAAAGGCATCTGTCAAATGGTCGATATGCTTGGAGATGGTTTTATTAGCATAAGTCATCTGGCGCTCACTGGCAAAGGTATTGGCAATCTTCGAAGGGTTGGTCGGTGCGCCGATTGCAGATGCAAGCACATCAACCAGAATCCCAATCTCATCCACGTTCTGAATCTTATTTCTTTCAATAACATCCTTCAGATAGACATTTGCAAAGATGTTCTTCAGATAGTCCGCTTTCTGTTGTTCGCTCTGGAAACTTACGATCTGCGGCAATCCTCCGTAGATCATGTAGTCATCCCAGGCATCATCATAATCGCCGTCATAGACAGAATAAAACTCTGCAAAGGAGAGAGGGTAGATTCTAATCTCATCACCTCTGCCACGGAATTCGGTCACAATGTCGCTGGACAGGAACTTGGAATTACTTCCGGTGACATACACATCAATATTGCTCATGCGGAGCAGGCTGTTCAGCACTTCCTCAAATCGTGGCATGAACTGCACTTCATCCAAAAGGAGATAATACTTCCCGTCGTCTTTCATGGCATCCTTGATGTACTTGAAGCATACCTTGGGATCTCTTAATTCCTCGTTCTCAATACCATCCAATGCAATTTCAATAATATGATCAACATCAACGCCGTTCTCCAGTAAGTATCTCTTAAAGATGGTAAACAGCAAAAAGGATTTGCCACATCTACGAATGCCGGTAATCACCTTTATCATTCCATTATCTTTTCGCTCGATCAGCTGCTGTAGGTAAGCGTCTCTTTTAATCTCCATCGTTACACTCCCCATTTCCGTGCATCTGCACACTTTTTAGTAATGAGATTCTATCACAGAACAACCTGAACTTCAATATGTATTCCCATTTTATGTGCATCTACACATTTTTATGTAATGTTGATAAATATATTTTCAGATTTTTTTGATTGCAGTGTCTATAATCGATTACTCCAATCATTATTATAGGTAGACAACAAAAGAAGATGGTTCCGATGTTTCATTAAATATGTTCGTTAAGGACAGCAATTTGACACTGCTGTCCTTTCTTTTATAAAATTGCAGTACACAGAAAAAAGCTGTAAAATGAAAAATATATTTGTCCTTGTAACAATTCTCGGACATTTGCCTGTTATACTATCTGCAAAAAGAAAAGGAAGTGACAATATGAAGCAGATTTTAATTGTCGAAGATGATAATCTTTTGAATAAAACGCTTACTTATAATTTGGAATTGGACGGTTACACAATAACTTCTGTTCTGAATGCAAGGACAGCCGCTGAATCATTAAAAACAAACATTTTTGATTTGGTATTGCTGGATATAAATTTACCAGACGGAAATGGTTATGACCTATGCCGTCTTATCAAGCCAGAGCATCCTGATACAGTAGTTATATTTCTAACTGCCAACGATCAGGAAAGCAATCAGATACGGGGATATGAAGCTGGTGCAGTGGATTATATCACGAAACCTTTTTCGATTAGTGCTTTGCAGCGAAAGATCAAAGCCATGTTCGCTATGTTGGAACATCACAAACCAGCTAAGGATATTTACGAGGATGGTAGCCTGTTTCTGGATTTTTCGGAACAATTTGCAAGTTTGAACGGGAAACCATTAGCGCTTTCTGCGATGGAATATAAAATGCTGAACCTATTTCTTAAAAATCCGAAGCAGGTACTTACCCGCCAACAACTTTTGGAAAGGCTGTGGGACATTGATGAAAAATATGTAGATGAACATACCCTTACTACTTCTATCAGCCGCATTCGCAGTAAGATTGAAGCGGATGGCGACACATATATCAAAACGGTTTACGGTATGGGTTATCAATGGACAGGAGGCGAAAAGAAATGAATCTGAATAACCTTTCTGCTAAGAAAATTTGTAGACTGGTTAGTGCTGGCATGGTTTTCTCTATGCTGGTAATTACTGGTATTTTCGGCGGTATAATGCAGGATATACGAATTTTTATAGTGGGTGGAACATTGACACTCTGTGCGTTTTTCTGGATTTGGCTATTGGTGCTGATTTTTGGAAAACGCCTTTCTCATTTTACTTCTAATTTGTGCCGGACGCTGGACAACATGATTGATGGAAACGAGGAATTACAAAAGTCAAATGATAGTGAAACTCTTTTTGCCCGTATCAACCACCGCTTAATTCGGTTGTATGAGATTATGCAGAAAAACCGGCACAAGGTAGACATGGAACGACAGGAGCTTCAAATGCTGATTTCTGATATTTCACATCAAGTTAAAACGCCTGTCAGCAATTTGCAAATGGTAACGGACACACTTTTAACAAAGCCTGTTTCAGAAGAAGAACGGATGGACTTTTTACAAGGCATACGTAGTCAGACTGATAAACTGGATTTTCTGTTCCAAGCACTGGTTAAAACGTCCCGGTTGGAAACCGGAGCAATACGATTAGAAAAGAAAGACAGCAGCTTATTCCATACGCTTGCACAAGCCATGAGCAGTATTGTATATGCCGCAGAGAAAAAAGAAATTGCTGTATCCGTGGATTGCCCGGAAAATTTGATAATCTCCCATGACAGCAAGTGGACAAGCGAAGCCCTTTTCAATCTGCTGGACAATGCAGTAAAATACACTCCGTCAGGTGGAAAGATTTCTGTATCAGTGGTTCAGTGGGAAATGTACGTAGAGGTCAAAGTGACCGACACCGGCAAGGGCATTTCAGAAAGCAATCAGGCTGCCATCTTCCGGCGCTTCTATCGTGAGGAAGAAGTACACGATCAACAGGGTGTAGGAATAGGTTTGTATTTGGCTCGTGAGATTGTAACAAGGCAAGGGGGCTATATCAAGGTCGTTTCAGAGCTGGGGCAAGGCTCAGAATTTTCTATTATGCTTCCTGTAAGGTAAGATATAACCACTTTTTTGAAATGTCCGAGCGTTGTAACATTTCACTCTGATTTTCGATAAAAATTTTTTCTATCTCGGACATTTGTGTAACATTTGTGGTTTACAATGGCTTTGTCAACAGATAGAAAGCCTTGAAAGGAGCATTTGAATATGAGCATTTTACAAACAATCGACTTAAAGAAGTATTACGGCACAGAACCCAATATTACTCGTGCCCTTAATGGTGTAAATTTTACTGTGGAACAGGGAGAATTTGTTGCCGTAGTTGGAACTTCCGGCAGCGGCAAGTCTACATTGCTTCACATGATGGGAGGACTTGATACCCCCACTTCCGGCAGCGTGATTGTACGGGGAGAAGAACTTGCAAAAAGAATGATGATGAATTGACAATTTTCCGCCGTCGTAACATCGGATTTATCTTCCAAAATTATAATCTGGTTCCGATTTTGAATGTATATGAAAATATCGTCCTGCCTGTGGAACTGGATGGCGATACAGTAGACCAGAAATTTATGGACGAAGTTGCGTATATGTTGGCTTTAGAAGATAAACTGGAAAATATGCCGAACAATCTTTCAGGCGGTCAACAGCAACGTGTAGCGATTGCACGAGCTTTAATTACGAAGCCTGCGATTATCCTTGCTGATGAACCGACCGGAAATCTTGATAGCAAGACCAGTGCAGATGTGTTAGGGCTTTTGAAGCATACCAGCGGAGAATTTAATCAGACCATTGTAATGATTACTCACAACAACGAGATCGCTCAACTCGCAGACCGCATTGTACGGATTGAAGATGGTAAAATTGTTGGCTAAAGGAGGTGGGAATTATGAATTATCCTTTTGAAAATGATACCAGTGCAGATAATAAAAAATTAGCACGAAAAAGTGTGCGTTTTGATAAGAAGAAAAACTTATTTTGCCTTTCGGCAATTATTGTAGCCGTTGCTATGATAATGATGTCGTTGCTCACAGTGCAAAATATCATTTATCAAAATCAGAAAGAAATCGAAGGATTACATCAAGGGATTTTCTTTGACATTACGCAGGACAGTAAAGAAAAGTTGTTAGCAAACGAAGAAGTAAAAAGTGTAGGACTTTCCTGTAATATCAAAACAGTGAAAGAAAATTCTAAAGAACTGTCTCTGATTTATTATGATGATGACATGCTTAGTTTGATTCCTGCCTTTGACGGAAAATATCCAGAGAAAGCAAGTGAAATTGCTGTTACAGATGCCTTTTTGCCAGTGAAAATAAGTCTCCGGAAATCAACGCCATAGTTCAGTTGAATCTGGATGGTACTTTGAAGAATTATACTATTGTTGGTATTTATCATGATAAAACTTCTACCGCTTATCCTGTTTTTGTTTCACTTGAAAAATGCCGGGAATTACGTGGAAATAACCTGCTTACTGGATATGTTTGGCTTGAAAATGCAGATACCCTTACAAAAGACGAAGCAACAGAAATATTATCTCAAATTTCAGAGGAGACTGGACTGAATAATTGGACAGTCAGCAGTTACTATGATTATGTAAATACAACTTTGTCCTTCAGTAATTATGCGGTATATGGTGTAGTTGCTGCCATTTTGTTTTTAGCTGCCGCACTTGTAATTTACAGCATTTTCTATATTTCGGTTGGACAAAAAGTTGCTGAGTTCGGACAGCTTCGGACAATAGGGGCAAGTAAAAAGCAAATTTATAAAATAGTTCTTAAACAGGGTTATATGCTTGCAGTTCCGGGGATTTTAATTGGTAGTATCATGGGAACGATCATCAGCTATTGTCTGCAATCAAAAGGCTGGTCAGTATTTGCATTTATTGTTTCTCTATGTGGCGCATGCCTTTTTGGAATACTGCTTGTTTATATTAGTGTTCGTAAACCAGCAAAAATTGCAGCGAATACTTCTCCAATTTCCGCCCTGAAAAATCCAGTGGGAATTGTAAATTACCGCACTCACAAAAGACATCGTATTACGCCTGTATATTTAGCGAAAATCAGCTTTTCCAGAAACAGAAAAAAATCTCTATTGACCATTTTATCATTGGGACTGTGCGGAGTTATATTTTTCCTTGCAGCAAGTTATCAGAGTTCTTTTAATGCCGAGAGTATGGCTCGTTATTGGGATATGAAGTACGGAGATTTCAAAATCAGCATTGATTTAGAAAACGAAAGTGAAAATTTGGATGCTCTCTTGCAGAAAGAATATTTTTCTGATTATGTAAAGCGTGTTGGAGATATAGAGGGAGTTAGCAATATATTTACTTATGCTACCGTACCAGTTGATTTCTCAACAGACAATGATATTTCAGATAGCACCTTGATGCTCGGCTATAATGAAAAGGATTTGGCGTCGCTAAATGCAGCGGTTTTGTCTGGAAATATTACTGATGATACAGAATTAGTTGTAAGTGATCCCGAACGTATTTATGATGTTTACCATTGGAAACCTCAAATTGGGGATACTGTGACCTTTAATTTCAAAAATCATAGTGGTAAAACAATAACAAAAGCATTCAAAATTGGTGCAATCACTTCCAGCAATGATGGAATGGGTGGCTATATTTTCAGAATGCCGGAAAATATGCTCAAAGAACTTGCAGGTTATGACTGTACATACGCAATCGAAATACAAGCAGAAGCTGAATATCAGGAGATAATCGAGCAAGAACTCAAATTACTCGTTTCTGACAATAGGGATGTTCGCTTACAAACCCTTCAAGATTTTATTGTAGAACACCAATCAGACAATCGTGCAGGTTTTACATTAGCTTATGCGATTGCAGCCATCTTGTGGATATTTGCGGTCATCAATCAAATCAATCTTACTGTGACAAATCTTTTATCACAGAAACAGGAAATGGGCACACTAAAATCTATTGGTATGACAAATAAGCAGTTGAAGCAAGCATTTATGATGGAAGGTCTTTTTACTACTTTGATTGCATTGCTTATAACTGCTGTTGTTGGAATCCCCGGCGGATATGCAATCGGTATATTTTTGAAAAATGCAGGCATGTCTACGGGATTTGTATTTCCGGTTGTTGCTTTTACTCTTTTTGCTGTTGCTATGTTTATGCTTGAAAGTTTGATGACAATATTGCTTATTCATTCATGGAAGAAGCAATCTGTTATTGCAATAATGCGAAATTGACGATAGAAAGTTTTTCATATCTCGGTCAGCTCAACAATTACATTACTCTGCTGATACAGCCAGTCCGTAACTTCTTTCGGGCTGGCTGTTCCTGTTTTTACAGCCTTTTTTCTCTGCAATGAATCCTTCTCTTTGGTAAAAAGAAATTGCTCTGGCATTCTTCTGGTATACATTTAATCGTAAGCTAACTTTTTTATCCTTAACATAATCTAATAAAAGCTTACCTATGCCACATGACTGCATTTCATCGGAGACAAAAATACCTTCGATATATTCATCATTTAGTCCTACAAATCCTTGTATCATTTTATCCGCTTCAAACACATAGACTTCGGATTGTGACATCATTTCTTTTACTAATTCATAATTACTTTTCCAGTATTGATTGGAAATAAAATAATGTGCTTTCAGATTTGTCTTTAACCATATGTCAGCGACTCTATCGATATCTCCGTTCAGCAACTTTCTAATCATAACAAATATTCTCCACAACTACATCCTTTATGCTTTTCTCTTTTTTCCATTCTATCACAAGCTCACCATTAATCATCAATTTTTGATTTTTTTCTTTTTTCCCCCCACTGTAAAACAGCCTCTGAGCGTTTCGTTATATAGAGGAGAACAAATAAGAGCAAGATCCACCCATGTTTAACGATATTGCCATTTGGCCTCCCGTCAACCTATGGGTTTTATCTTGATGGGGATCTCCCCATCCCCCTTCATAACAGACGTTTCACTCGTCTGTTGGTTCCACCTAAAGGTGTTCACAGCACTATTTCTAATATCGGAAGAGACAGCCGATTTTGAAATACGTGGACTCCCAAAGGGAAAAATCATCGCAAAGGAAGGAAGATTATGAGAATAGTAAACAAAGAAAAAGAATTAAATCACAGACATTTTGTTGCAGTACGACTGACAGATGTCGAACTCAATTTGCTGGATCAAGGAGCTACTTGTTTTTCAATCTCACGATCTGAATATCTAAGAAAACTTCTGCTTGAACACGATGAGAAAACTGGAAAAAGATTCTGGATGAATCTGGAAGAAGCATCCTTCGAAAAGAATTTTATATGGATGGGCTGAACTGTGATCCGATGTCTTTTGACAAGGAATGTGAACTAACAAATGCTCATTTTCACAAGAATAAGAAACGTGAAGATATCAAAAGTCACCACTACATTATCAGCTACGATCCAACCGATGTTACAGAAAACGGACTTACCGGAGAGGAGGCACAGGCAATCAGTTTGGAACTTGCAAAGCAGATGTTTCCCGGATATCAGGCACTGGTGGTTACTCATACTGACGGCCACAATGAATCTGGAAATATTCATACCCATATCGTAATAAACAGTGTGAGAAAATCTGCAGTAGAAAGGCAGCCCTATATGGATAAACCACATGAAGAAGCTGCCGGTTACAAGCATCGTTCCACCGATAAATTCATGAACGCATTCAAGAAAACAGTCATGGAACGGTGTCAACAGGAAGGACTTCACCAGATAGATCTTCTTGCTCCGGCTGAAAGAAAAATCACTCAGAAAGAGTATATGACACAGAAACATGCCCAGCTTCTTTTGCTCCCTTTGCACACTCCTTTGCGAGTACATCAGAATTGCTGCCTCCTCGAAAACTTGTAGATATGATCAATACTTTTTTTGCCCCAATTAAATTTCTCCTTTTTCAGCGTCTTTTTTAACCTTACGTATAACTTTCGCAGGCACTCCTGCTGCAATCATATTGGCCGGAATATCTTTTGTTACAACTGCTCCGGCTGCAATGATCGAACCTTTACCAATCGTAACCCCTGGAAGAACCGTTACATTTGCTCCAATCCATACATTTTTTTCAATATGAATCGGCTGAAATATCATACCATCTCTTTTCTCAGGATCTTCCATATGATTGATTGTTGCCAGTACTGCATTATGTCCAATCAGGACTCCATCCTCTATATAAATACCACCCTGATCCTGAAACTTACATCCTGCATTAATAAAAACATTATTACCTATATGGATATTTCGCCCACAATCCGTATAAAACGGAGGAAACATTCCAAAACTCTCATCTATTTTCTGCCCGGTAAGTTCTGACATAAGATGTACAATTTCTTCTTTTGTATGATATTTGTTATTCAGCTCCATCGTTATTTTTAATGCCCTTTGAGACAGCTCATGCATGATCAGATGGTCTTCACTTCCACCGTCTACAGTATATCCGGGCTTCATATTACTCAAATATTCTTCAAATGTCATGATTAACCAACCCCGTTTTCTTTAAAAAATTTCTGGATTTTATCAAATGGGATTACATCCAGATTATCGTAAAGATCTGTATGAACAGCCCCTGGAATTGTCAGCAGCTCTTTATTGGATGTGTACTTGCTGTCCTTGATCATATTTTCATAAGCATCTTTTCCAAAATAATAGCTGTGTGCTTTTTCTCCGTGAACGATAAGGACTGCACTTCTGATTTCATTACTGTACTTTAATATTGGCTGATTCATAAATGACATGCATCCAATACTGTTCCAGCCATCATTGGAATTCAGGCTTCTTTTATGATAACATCTGCCTTTATAATACTCACTGTAATCTTTTACGAAGAAAGGTGCATCTTCCGGAACCGGAAGTGGCACACAACCACCGCCTCTGGAATACTCGCCTTTACGGTATTCTTGTGTTCTGAGGGCATTCAGTGACTGTTTCTTTGCATAACGTGCTTCTTCACTGTCCTCAGAATCAAAGTACCCATTTGCATTTACCCTTGTCATATCATACATGGTAGATGCTACAGTTGCTTTTATTCTTGTATCCAACGCAGTTGCGTTAAGAGCCATTCCACCCCATCCGCAGATTCCAATGATTCCTATTTTATCCGTATCCACATCTTCCCGAACAGAAAGAAAATCAACAGCAGCCATGAAATCTTCTGTATTAATATCTGGAGAGGCCATGAATCTTGGATTTCCTCCACTTTCCCCCGTAAAAGAAGGATCAAATGCAATCGTTAAATATCCTTTTTCAGCCATCGTCTGCGCATATAATCCAGAACACTGTTCTTTGACTGCACCAAATGGTCCGCTTACGGCAATCGCAGGATATTTCCCTGACACATTTTTCGGCTTATACAGATCTGCAGCAAGTGTGATTCCATAACGATTTACAAATGTCACTTTCTTATGGTCTACTTTTTCACTCTGTGGAAAAGTTTTATCCCATTCAGATACCAACTTTAATTCTTCTGTTTTTAACATATTTAACATCCTCCATATGCAAAATTTCTTGTAATTACACTAACAATAGTATATGATATAAATATCATACAACCTAAAGTTAACTTTAGGTCAAGCATATTTTGAAAGAAGGTTTTTTATGTATACAATCGGTCAGGTCTCTGCAATGTTTAGTCTTCCTGTTTCTACCTTAAGATATTATGACAAGGAAGGTTTTTTCCCTAATCTGAAACGTAAAGGAAACATCCGTTATTTCAGCGATAATGAGTTGGAAGCGCTTCGTATCATTGAATGTCTGAAGAAATCTGGGCTTGAGATCAAAGATATAAAGCAATTTTTTATCTGGGTATCTGAAGGCAGCGCCAGCTATGAAAAAAGGAAAGAATTATTTGAAGCCAGAAAATCAGCTGTTGAAACTGAAATCCAGGAACTTCAAAAAACTCTCTCCCTCTTAAAATTTAAGTGCTGGTATTATGAAACAGCAATGAAAGATGGTAATGAAGATACGATAAATGCCATGTTACCTGATAAACTTCCAAAAATATACAGAAACTATATGACAAAGGACATGAATGATTTTTGTTTCTTCTTCAAGCTGGAAGTTGGCTATTTCGTTGCAACAATACTTATCCAATGATTTTTTGCATTTGAATACGTTTTGATCTCTGTAAAACCCGCTTCTTTCAAAGCGGCAACAAGTTGTTTAGATGTGTAAATCTTCATACCATTGATCATCTTTGTCCATTTTTCATCTGCGGTATTCGTTCCGTCACTCTCATTACAAATCAGGAATATGCCTTCGCTTTTCAGCACACGGTTGACCTCGGAAAAGCATTTTACTAATCCTGGCCAAAAGTAAACTGTTTCGAAGGCAGAAACATAATCAAAAGTCGCGTCAGAAAAGGGTATAGCAGATACATCTCCTTGAACTACATTACATTTCCCTTGTTTAATGGCGAGGGCGTTCAATTTTTGAGATTCTGCCACACTAACCTCAGAATAATCCATTCCTGTCACGTGGCCATTTCTACATCTATCAAGCCAGACCGCAATATTTGCTCCGCCGCCACAGCCGACGTCCAGAACTTCAGCATCAGACTTCGCGGAGATATTTGAGAATCCCCATTGCGATAATTTGGCGTGACCGCTGTTCATCATCTTCGTCATCAATTTTCCGCCGAAGCCTTGTGGCTTACGGGTATTTTCAAAAAATCTCATTACAGAATTCCTCCTCCACAAATACCGGTTTTCTTAATTCGACAAACCGGTATTGCTCAATCGTTTTTCTCCGTTAGGAGAATATACAATCCATAAATAAAAAGAACAAGGAATAAAACCGTAGGAATCAATAATCCATTTTCTAAAATACTTACAATCATTCTTCCAGGTGGCGTTACCCATGCAGTTGCCGGATTTTGCATTGCCGCTATTATCATTCCTACAATACCAACAACACCACTTAATGTTAAAAAACCACCTTTTATATTTCTACTCATAATCATTACCTCCTCGTTAAATACCGATTTGTTACTCACATGATATCATATTTTTCTTCAATTACATCCACCTAATTTTAATACACTGCCATTCGGCTTTATTCATCATTTTTTCCTTTTGGTTTCCCCGCAGGGACTTACCTGATTCGCTTAAAGTGTATTTAAAAGAGCCAACCACCAGCATAGAAAAATAATTTATTTCATGTGCATTTGCAGGATATTAGATATTCTTAGCTGGTCAAAATCTGCGTTATGAGAAAAATGACACACTGTCTGAGCGAAGCGAGTTTGTGGCATTTTTCTCATGCCTTTAGCAGATTTTTAACAGCTTAGAATATCTTAATGTCCGAAACCGCACATGAAATAAATTATTTTTCTATGCGTCCCTCCTTCAAATCCCTCCCTCAAATTCTTCCCACTATATCCCCAAAAAACATATCACAAACAAAAAAGACCGACAGTCTCCCCTCCCGGATTTCCTGTCAGTCTTTTAATAACTCTTATTTTCTCAGCTCTTCACACTCAAACGCACCAACGCCCTCTGCAGTTTAGCCTCCACAATCTTATAATCATGATCACTCAAACCACCTTTGGCAATCATCTCCTCAGCTCTTTTCTTAGCTTCCTGCGCACGCTGCTCATCAATATCCTCTTTCCACTCCCAGGTAGTTGCAAGGACACGGCACTTTCCATTCATAACAGAAAGCATTCCGCCAATACAGGCCGCGGTCCGTCTGCTGCCGTCTTCCATTACCACACTGGCTTCGCCCATTCCCAGGGCAGTACAGTAATTACAGTATCTGGCAAGAATGGCCAGATCACCGCTGACAGTTCTGCAGATCACACGCTCCACATTGCCTTCAAAGAGTAATCCGTCCGGTGTTCCGATTCTCAACGGGAAAGTACTCATAGGACATTTCCCCCTTTACTGATTCTTCGCTTTTTCAAACACTTCATCGATGGTTCCCACAAACAGGAAATAACTCTCAGGAATGTCATCACACTCACCGTTAAGGATCATTCTGAATCCTCTCAGCGTCTCCTTCAGCGGAACATATTTGCCAGGCATACCTGTAAACTGTTCTGCTACGGAGAAGCTCTGTGACAGAAATCTCTGAACCTTACGGGCACGGCTTACAGTACGTTTGTCTTCCTCTGACAACTCATCCATACCCATGATGGCAATAATGTCCTGAAGCTCTTTGTAACGCTGAAGAACTCTCTGTACTGATCTGGCAATCTCATAATGCTCTGTTCCTACGATTTCAGGAGAAAGGATACGGCTTGTGGAATCCAGAGGATCAACAGCCGGATAAATACCCTGGCTGGAAATCTCACGGGAAAGTACAGTTGTTGCATCCAGATGTGAGAATGTAGTTGCAGGAGCCGGGTCAGTCAGGTCATCGGCAGGCACATATACTGCCTGTACAGATGTGATGGAACCCTTTCTTGTAGAAGTAATTCGTTCCTGCAGGTTACCCATTTCAGTTGCCAGTGTAGGCTGATAACCTACGGCTGAAGGCATACGTCCCAGAAGCGCAGACACCTCGGAACCTGCCTGTGTAAAACGGAAAATATTGTCAATAAAGAGGAGCACATCCTGGTTCTTCTCATCACGGAAGTATTCCGCCATGGTAAGTCCGGAAAGTCCAACTCTCATACGTGCTCCGGGCGGCTCGTTCATCTGACCGTAAACCAGAGCAGTCTTGTCAATAACTCCACTTTCTTTCATTTCATTGTAAAGGTCATTTCCCTCACGTGTACGCTCTCCTACACCTGTAAATACGGAAAGTCCGCCGTGTGCAGTTGCTACGTTGTGAATCAGCTCCATGATAAGAACTGTTTTTCCTACACCTGCACCACCGAAAAGACCGATCTTACCACCCTTTGCATAAGGACAGATCAGGTCAACGACCTTGATACCTGTCTCCAGGATTTCTGTTGCAGGCATCTGTTCTTCATAAGAAGGAGCCTGACGATGGATAGACCAGCGTTCCTTTGCCTCCGGTGCCGGAAGATTATCTACCGGATCACCCAGAAGGTTAAATACTCGTCCCAGACATTCTTCACCTACAGGAACAGAAATAGGACCGCCTGTATCCAGAGCTTTGGCACCGCGCACCAGACCGTCAGTAGAATTCATGGCAATACATCTTACCACATCATCACCAACCTGCTGTGCAACCTCGGCAACCAGCTTTGCGCCATCATTATCAATCTCTATGGCATTGAGAAGAGGAGGCAGTTCATCGTGCGCAAAGCGGATATCCAGTACCGGACCGATAACCTGCACTACCTCGCCAATGTGTTTTTCACTCATGTTAGTAATCTCCTATCTGTTGGAAATTATATTAAAGACCTTCTGCACCTGCAACAATCTCCGTGATCTCCTGCGTGATGCTGGCCTGACGTGCCCTGTTGTAATACAGATTGAGCTGATCGATCATCTCTTCCGCATTACTTGTGGCTGCATCCATAGCCATACGTCTGGCTGCCAGTTCACTTGCAGTACTTTCGCAGATACCGCCATAAACCAGACCTGCCAGATATTCCGGAACAATGGCATCAAATACTGTCTCTCCGTCTGGTTCATAGAGGATCAGATTCTTCGTCTCTATCTTACCTCCGCTTTCCTCTCTGATATCAGTCATAGGAAGCATGGAAAATACCTCCGGCTGCTGAGAAAGCATGGAATTAAAGACAGTATAACATAATTCAATATGGCCAAAGGTTCCTTTGCGAAATTCTGTACAGAGCATATTTGCCATCTCAAAACAATCCGCTACAGAAATATTCCCCACTTCTGCAAACTGTTCTGTCAGAACTTCTATCCCTCTCTGACGGAAATATTCCACTGCTTTCTTTCCAACCGGCAGAACCATGTAGTCCTTACCTTCAGCAGAAGCCTCCAGACATTTAAAAAGATTGGTGTTATAACCACCTGCAAGTCCTCTGTCACCTGCGATCACTACATAGCAGGTTTTATTGTTGGAAGACTCTTTCGCATAAACGGATGAGAAATCTGTATTCTCCCTTGCAATCTCTTTCAATGTCTCATGAAGTTCTGTAAAGTACGGACGGCATACCTCTGCACGTTCCTTTGCCTTACGCAGTTTGGAGGATGCTACAAGCTCCATGGCCTTGGTAATCTGCATTGTACTCTGTACACTCTTGATACGCAGCTTTACCGCTTTCATATTCGAAGCCATACGATACCCTCCTAATCACTTTATTTCTCAGGTCTTGTATTCAGGAAGTTCTCTGTATACGCATCCAGTACGCTGCGAAGCTTCTGCTCTGTTTCCTGCTCCAGCTTACCTGTTGAGCGGATCTCCTGCATAACCTCTACGCCTGCTGCATCTGTATCCAGATAGGTATATAATCCTGATTCATATACATTTACGTCTTCAACTTTTACTGATTCCAGAACACCCTTTGTAACCGCATAAAGGATCGCAACCTGTTTCTCTACAGGAACCGGTGCATTCTGGTTCTGTTTCAGAACTTCCACAATACGTGCTCCCTGTTCCAGACGCGCCTTTGTATCAGCATCCAGATCAGAACCAAACTGTGCGAAGCTCTGCAGCTCACGGTACTGGGAATAAATCAGTTTCAGTGTTCCTGCTACCTTCTTCATTGCCTTGATCTGCGCATCACCACCAACTCGTGATACGGAGATACCCGGGTTTACAGCAGGCATGATTCCTGAATGGAATAACTCTGTCTCCAGGAATATCTGTCCGTCTGTAATAGAAATAACGTTAGTAGGAATATAGGCAGATACGTCACCTGCCTGTGTCTCGATGATCGGCAGTGCTGTCATGGAACCGCCGCCATGTTCATCGTCCAGCTTCGCTGCACGTTCCAGAAGTCTGGAATGCAGATAAAAACATCACCGGATATGCCTCACGTCCAGGCGGACGACGGATCAGCAGGGAAAGTGCACGATATGCAACTGCATGCTTACTTAAATCATCATAGATGATCAGCACATCTTTTCCCTTATTCATAAAGTATTCACCCATTGCACATCCGGAATACGGTGCGATATACTGCAGCGGGCTTGACTCAGACGCTGTAGCTGCCACAACGATAGTATAATCCATTGCGCCGTTTCTGGTCAGGTTCTCTACTAATGTAGCTACTGTGGAACGCTTCTGTCCAATGGCTACATAGATACAGATCACATCTTTTCCCTTCTGGTTAATAATGGTATCTGTAGCAATTGTAGTTTTACCGGTCTGACGGTCACCAATGATCAGTTCTCGCTGTCCACGTCCGATAGGGATCATAGAGTCGATAGCTTTGATACCGGTCTGAAGAGGCTGATATACAGATCTTCTCTCACAGATTCCTGGTGCCTTGCTCTCGATTGGCCGGAATTCTTTTGTATCAATCGGGCCTGCTCCGTCAATTGGCTGTCCCAGTGCATTTACAACACGCCCAACCATGGCGTCGCCTACAGGTACAGACACGACCTTGCCTGTACGCTTTACGGTCTGACCCTCACCAATGTTCTCATCTGAACCAAAGATTACGATGGAGACACTGTTCTCCTCCAGGTTCTGTGCCATACCAAAGCTTCCGTCCTCAAATTCCAGAAGCTCTCCTGACATACAGTTTACCAGTCCGCTGGCTCTGGCAATACCGTCACCAACCATAAGGATCGTACCTGTCTCGTTCTGTTGAATGGCATTTTCGTAATATTTTATCTGGCTTCGGATGACCTTGGATATTTCCTCAGGTTTTAATTGCATGTTTCCATTCCATCCTTTTATATTCTATTATTTTGCGCTGTCTGAATTCAGAAATTTAAAGATTTTTCATATCCATATGTCAAATACCCATACAGTACGATTCTCAAATCCGGAATCCAGTTCCTTATACTACCAATTCATTCAGTTTCTTCGAAATACCGGAAATACGGCTCTGTACTGTACCGTCAAGCTGTACGCCCTCCAGTTCCACGCGAAGTCCGCCAAGAACGGATGCATCTGTTTTCTGAACCAGATACACTTTCTTTCCACTTAGCTTCTCAAGCTTCGCTTTCAGAGCTTCCATCTGAGTATCACTGAGCTTCACTGCACTGGTAACCACGGCTTCTGCAATTCCATGTGCACTGTTGTAGCGTCTGATAAACTCTTCGCAGCATCCGGCAAACTCTCTCAGAATCTTGCGTTCACACAATAATTTCAGGAAATTCACCAGATATCTCTCTGCCTGCCCTCCGAAAGCCTCTTCAATCATCTTAAGTCTCTCGTTTTCAGGAATCGCCGGTTCTCCCAGCAATTTCAAAATATCCCCGGATTTTCCCTGAAAATCTGTCTGACTGCGATCATCTGCTCCATAATCTGTCCATCGAGCTTTTCTTCAGCGGCAAGGTCATACAGACTTCCGCCGTAAACTCTGGCAGTTTTTGTCATGATGCCTCACCTACATTCTCAATAAACTCATCAATCAGTTTTGCATGATCCTCTTCACTAATTTCGCGCTCGATCACTTTTCCGGCAATCTCAACAGCCATACCGCCGATTTCTCCCTTGATCTCGTTGACTGCCTTACGTTTCTCCTGGGCAATGTCTTTCTCTGCCTTCTCTTTCATGGCAGTTACCTGACTGGAAGCCTCCTTAAGCATCTCTTCACTCTGGATAGCAGCTGTTTTCTGTGCTGTCATCACAATGTCATTTGCCTTATTCTTGGCTTCCTGCATATTCTTTTCATATTCTGCCTTCATTGCCTGAGCTTCTTCCTTTGCCTTCACTGCATCCTGGATCTGGGCATCCGCTTTCGCTTTGCGCTTTTCCAGCATCTCATTGATGGGCTTGAAGAGGAAACGTTTTGATCAGATATACCTGAATAAAAAGGTTGCAAATCGTCGCTATAAAATTCCACGGCACAATTCCAACTAATTCCTGTACCTGCATGTTTGTAACCTCCTGTCTGTATTTATGCGGATCATTCTCCGGCTGTTGCCGGAATTATCCACAGGTTCCATATCAGATGCCTCTTAATCTGTGATATCCGGCATCTCAGCTGTTTTATCAGCTCAGGAAGTTCATGAACATACCAGGTGCAACGAAGATAAGCAACAGACCGGTTACGAAACCGTAGATACCTGTTGTCTCTGCAATGGCACATCCAAGAAGCATGGTAGAAGTAACATCACCCTTGCACTCAGGCTGGCGTCCGATTGCCTCCAGCGCCTTTGCTACTGCGTTACCTTCACCAATACCAGGTCCGATACCTGCGATCAGCGCACATCCTGCTCCAATTGCACATCCTGCTAATGCGATACCTTTTGCCAATAACTGAAAATCCATATTAAAACCCTCCTGTTAAATAATAATCTGCAGCTTTTCCCCTTTGCTGCGGTATTAATTTTTCTGCTGTATTTCAGCATTCTTTGCGGTTCCCACCGCTGCCGTTTTGCTCCGGCAAATCATGTTTTTGCTACTCTTCTGCTGCATTTGCAATATACATTACAGTCAGCATACAGAAGATAAACGCCTGCATAACTCCTGAGAACCAGTCAAAATAGACCGACGTTATCGCAGGTACACCGACATCAAGAATCGGTATCTTTGACAGTACATCTCCCAGTGCACCCGGGATCAGGCCCAGAAGCGCGGAACTTGCGACTGCCAGTGCCCCATAGATCAGGCCATTGATTACCACACCGGAAAGGATATTTCCGAAATGACGACACGCCATACTGACAGGTGTAGCCAGCTCGGAAAGAATATTAAACGGTGTCATAACTGCGATCGGAGTTGTAAATCCTTTCAGATAACCGCCAAATCCGCTGGTCTTTATCTTCTGTGCTGTGATCATAATGAAAACCACAACTGCCCAGGCAGCCTCCAGTAGAAAGGTCTGCTGTAGGGCTTCGAAGTCCGATCAGACTGATCAGGTTGGAAACCACACTGGTTGCAAAAAGTGCTGCAACAAATGGTATCAGGTATCTGAATTTCTCACCCATATTTCCGATTACAAAGCTGTTGGCCTTCTCTACAATAAGCTCTGCCACAGCCTGACGTTTGGAAATGTTCTCTTCTTTCAGATCATGTGTCAGCCAGATACACAAACCTGTTATGAGTATCATAACAATCCAGCTTACCACCATTGTCTCACTGATCCTTAATGGTCCGAGAACAGGCACATCAATGGGTAATGTAAAGAATATCCTTGCCCCGCTGATATCCAATTCCATACTCTTTATTCACCTCCCGTCTCTCCCGGTACTGTTCCGGTTTGATATAGAAATACCTATTTGTTAGTATGAAAAATTCCTGCAATTTTAATTCCTGTTCCGGGAAATAAAAGAGGAACGATACCTGCCACAAAATGAAAACAGGGTGCCACAATTGCCAAGATCACCCACAACATCTGGATCAGCATTCTCTGGGAGTAACTTGCTTTGATCCTCATTCTCGCTGTGTCCTCATCTGTTGCTGCAGCTGCTTTCTGCACTGCAAGTCCCATAAAAAAGAAATTAAGGACTGCCACACATCCTCCCACTGCCCCTCCAAGAAATACCGTATAATCAAACGGTACCTTCTGTGGCATGAAAGCATGCAGCACTCCAAACACGATCCACATCAAAATCAGCCCGATTCCGGTGATGGCGGCTACCTTCCCGGTTTCCTTCTTTACGGCAGGCTGAACATTATCCATAATACTCATATAAATCTCCCTTTCGTTTCTGTATCATTACAGGTGTCTGTTAAACGATACTTTATTTTCTTCTTTTGTTCTCTTTCTTCTGCTGTCTGTTAATAGAAAGATAAAATTTATATGCCACTGTCCCGGAACCTCCAAGACCAAAGAAAAAACCGGGGATATATACCCATCCGCCAGTTCCGGTCTTAGAAACAATCAGCCAGCATACTGCCAGACATATCAGGACAGGGGTTATGAGAGACAGTCCAAGCTGCGACAACATGGTGACATTTCTGATGATCTCTGACCATTGTTTCATCCTCTTCTCCTTTTTGTCTAATTTTTTTTATATATTTTCAAGAATTTATAGTCAAATTTTATCATATATCCTTTAAAATTACAATCTCATTAGATAATTTTATCAAATATTTTTCATCTATCCAATATTTTTTTGTTATTTTATATCGTGTATGTGATTATATCATCAATATAAATCTTTTTATACAGTCAAAGCTTCTGATTTGTTTATATTTCAAAGAAGAAGAGATATAAATAAGGAGCCTGCCCGGAGAGCTTTTTTGTGCCATAGAACATTACGAAGTAATATTCTATAACACAAAAAAAGCACGAAAACAACTCATCACTGTTTTCATGCTTCTTCTTTCGTATATAATTCTGCTTTATATATAAGTTCTGTATTACCGTTCTGTCCCAGGCAGACACATTCCTCTTATAGAAAATCCTCTTAATTAATGCATTTGAGACCCTGTACATCCTCCCGGAGCGTTTATCTTTCATTCTTATTCTGTATATAAATATCCACTGTAGTCCGGATCATCCAGACAGTCTGCATCGATCCATGCCGGATGTACTCATACATTTTCTCGATCACAACAGATTTCTTCGGTGCCGTTGTTTCAACTGCTGCCCAGATCGTCTGGTATCCCATAGCATAAGGCTGCTGGGAAACACAGCCAATCTCTTCTCCATTACGGATTGCTTCCTGCTGCTTAGTAGTTGCATCAACCCCTACCAGAGCCGGTGCATCATGCTCATCACTCTTCTCCAGATTCAGATACATCTCTGTAATATCTGCATTAGTGCAGAATACACCATCCAGTGTGGGATATTTTTCCAGAACTTCCTTCATGGAAGCCTCCATATCATCTACCTGATCAGAATAAATAGTTTCCACAACTTCAATGTCTCCGTACTTCCCGATGTTATTCATGAATCCTTCTACACGATCCTGAACACTCTTTGTCTTCTGCTGTGCGGAGAAAACCGCAACCTTTCCCATCTTTCCGAGTGCACTGCCAAGCTGATAAGCAGCCATCTTTCCTACCTGCACATTATCGGTTCCCCGATATGCCTTCACCAGTTTCTTCTCGGCTACATTAGAATCAAATGCTATAACCGGAATTCCATTTTCCTTTGCAGCTTCAAGCTGTGCCTCACAGGAATCCATGTCACTTGCCGAAATACAAAGAACATCCGGATTCTCTGCAATAACAGCATCTATTGTATTAATCTGAGTTTCTACGTCCTCTTCATTATCAGGGCCTTCAAAAGTCATGGTAATCTGGTCATCTTTTTTATAACCATATGCTTTATTAATTTCCTTTACCGCATCTTCCATGCCTTTCTTAACCATCTTCCAGTATTCGCCCTTGACACATTTGCTTACCACTGCGATCCTTGAACCGGCATGGATTTTTATATCTGTATCAATCTCCGGAATCAGCGGACTCTCATCCTCTTCCTTCACTGCTTCTGCCTCTGAATCGGATTCTTCGATAGCGTCTGCCGCCAACGGCTGGATTGTCTCTTCCACCTCCGCTCTGCTGCATCCTGTCAGCATTGCCAGTCCTGTCATTAAACTTATCGCTGCTGCCGCCGCTCTTTTTCATTTTAATTTCCTCTTCCTTTCAGTGCTATACTGCACATTTACAGCAATTTCATAAAATAATGTATAATTTCTGTCAACTAAAAAATCGATATCTGCTCAGTACTCTCACAGAATAATTAACATCGAACAATTACCTGTAGCGATCCTCTTAAATGCATTATTTACGAGAATTGCTATAAACCTTATAACTGCATATTACTTTCTACATTATACACACTTTACGAAATTCGTCCAGAGATTTTACACATTTTTCACTTTTATACATCAAAATTGCGCTATATCAATGTCTTTTGAATGCAATACCTGCAGGCTGCACCTGAAACTCCAACCGTTTCTTTGTCACCGGATGCTGAAATCCCAGTTTTGCAGAACAGAGAGCCAGCGGTTCCTGACTATTCTGACCGGGATTATACTTTCTATCACCAACCAAAGGCATTCCGGCATGCGCCATCTGCACACGAATCTGATGATGCCTGCCTGTATCCAGATCAATCCGAATCAGATTTCTTTCGCCACAATCCTGTGCATCTTCTTTATTTTTCCAGGTTTCCAGAACTTCATAAGACAATATCGCCTTTTTTGCTCCGGAAGTCCCTCCCTCAACCACTGCAGAGCTGTTGGTCCTGCCATCCTTCTTCAGCCAGTCCACCAGTTTTGCACTCTTCACTTTCACTGTTCCTTCTGTAACTGCAAGATAAGTCTTCTTTATTTTTCCCGCTGTCATCTGTCTGCTGAGATCTGCTGCTGCCTTCGGATTCAGGGCAAACACAAGAACCCCCTCCACCGGCTGATCCAGGCGATGGATAATACCCAGATACGGCATCTTACCCGGCACCTTCTGAGCAATATAATTCTTCAAGAGGCTCTCCATATCCATACTGCCAACCCGCGCATTCTGAACTGCAAGCCCTGCCGGTTTGTGACAGACCAGAATATCTTTATCTTCATATAAATATAATCTCTGATATCTTTTATCCACATAAAAAACTCTCCTTTTCATGGAGAGTATATCCTAAAATTCCATTTCACGCAATAAACGAATATATATGAATACAATTTGAAAACGGTCATCACTTTTTACTTTTCCTGATTTCAAAAATGATGACCGCTTCAATGTTCTTCGTTATTCAATTTATTTTCCTCTTAGTATTCTTTCTATAATAAAATAATATGTTATTTACAAACTACTTTATAAGTTCACTATTAAATTTTTCTATGTTTATTTAAAATTCCTATTCTGTTTCCTGCTCATAATCCATATGTACTGTTTATAATCTGATTCATTCCTGCTTTTATGCTTTTATGATATCAGTTATTCAGTTCATCGGAACTTACTTAGAAAGTTTTATAGATTTTAAATTATAATTTCACGTATTATAATTTGTTTTTCATTTATGAAATATCGGATACACTTTTTCATTATTTTTCGTGCTAAGCAATCATAAACCTAACTTCTTAAATTCACAACTGTTTAATTTCCTTATGTGCTTTTCATATTTATCGAACATTAATGGCAGATGTTCTGAATTATGTAAAATATCACTGAAAAAGTACCTTAATATTTCTCTCAATATCCTGTAATTTTATATACCGGATATTCTTCTGATGCAGGATTTCAAACCATATACTTAAACTTCTATATGCCTCTCAAAACATCGTTCTTACCTTCAGTTTATCTGTTACCTGAACCTCTGCTTTCAGGCTAACTACTGAGATAAGGGTTATGCTCTTCCGGTAAATATTTCTTTACACATTTACCAAAATCCCTGTATCAGGTCTGCAACAGATATTCAATATAAGTTATCGCTTCTATAATACCTTTGATACATTCCTTCCTTATTAATCAGACTGTGCGTATGCTCTTTATATTATATAAGGAAATACTTTTTATAATCTCCGTATCAGGTCTTTCTTGCAGGAAATGCGATACCCGTCACTCTTATATTGATGAAGTTATAAATTCTTTCCCAATGGAATCACCCGAACCTTTCTTTTATTTTCATCCTTTTCATTGGAACATTTATATATGCTATGAATTGAATGAATTTCTTTGATTGTTTAATTCGTTTCCTTGTTTCTTTTGATGGTGTTATAATAACACTCTTGTTATTATTTGTCAATACATTTTTGCATTTTATTTCAATATTTTCTATTTATTTTTGTCTTATTTGCACTAATTTTATAATATTTTTTTTTTATTTATTTAATAATTTTCAGACTATTTCACTTTCTTCGATGCAGTACGTTGCTGCCCGAGGCTCTATTATATCCACGAATCGCTCCGCTGCAAAGCAGTTCCCGCAATTCTCATAATTTCATAAACAATAAAGATGCAGCTACTCCCAACCTAAAGAGAGGATAGCTGCATCTTCATCACTTCCTATTTTCGATTATAATTAATCAGGCATCCCTTAAGGATAATCTCACGCTCATCATCCGTAAGCTCCCCAAGAGCCACTTCAAACTCCTTCAGTCCCTCAGCACCGACACCATATCCCTGGATCACATCATCCTTTTCTTCCACTGCCTTACGAATCTGTGGGAAGAACAGATAATCTCCGTTTGCAAACGGAAGCTCCCCTTCTTTAATCAGGAATGGAAGCATACCCCAGTTGATCAGATTGGAACGGTACCTCTTTGTCGCATACTCATTGGCGATATTTGCCCATCCGCCAAGCACTTTCTGACAGGAAGCAGCCTGCTCACGCGCAGAACCATCACCTGGTTTCACTGCAAAGATCGTACTTCCCACACCAAGATTTTCCTTGCTTACATTCGGATAATCCTTTTTGAT
>ENA-OPZD01000087-OPZD01000087.1-human-gut-metagenome-genome-assembly--contig:-NODE-87-length-36345-cov-6.644017_pt1 | contig 36345 bp, 44 predicted proteins | sample MGYA00242479_ERZ504495 | MGnify/ENA primary metagenome ERZ504495 (study PRJEB26092, sample SAMD00036286) | human gut metagenome | host: Homo sapiens | study: EMG produced TPA metagenomics assembly of... | reverse complement strand
TAATTAATTTATTTAATTATTATATTACACTTTTTATAAAAATAGTAAATATACTATACTTAAAAATAATTGTTCATATATTTTATTTATAATTGACATAATAAAAAACAACCTTCAATAATATAAAACTTATAAATTCTTGAAGGTTGCTCTTGATTTTTATTTATTTTACAAAACCTTTTTATCTTTTCTGGCAATAAAGAAGCTGCATCTTTATCTACGATTACAACCACATCTTGATGTAATTGTAAAATAGAAGCTGGTGCATCTGGTCTTACGCTACCATATATTGCTTTATAAATTGCTTCTGCTTTATTTTTACCACTAGCAAGTAAAATAATTTTTTTAGCAAGCATGATAGTTTTAATACCCATGCTGATTGCATATTTAGGTACATCTTCTTCATGTTCAAAAAATCTTGCATTTGCTTTGATAGTTTCTTCATCTAATTTAACTTTATGAGTAGTCGCTTCAAATTTGATATCGGGTTCATTAAAACCAATATGAGCATTTTGCCCTATACCTAAAACTTGAAGGTCTATACCGCCTTTTGCTTCGATTAATTTATCATATTTTTTGCATTCTTCTTCTAAGTTTTCAGGATTTCCATTTGGTATATGAATATTTTCTGGTTTGATATTTACATGGTCAAATAAATGTTTATGCATAAAATAGTAATAGCTTTGTTCATTTTCTTTGTCTAATCCGATATATTCATCTAAGTTAAAGCTAATTACTTCTGAAAAATCTAAACCTACACTTTGATGCACTTTTACTAAGTTTGCATACATACCTTCTGGTGTAGAACCTGTTGCAAGACCAAGTACACTATTTGGTTTTAAATATAATTGACCTGCTACTATTCTTGCTGCTACTGTGCTCATTTCTTCATAAGAATCTGTAACTATTATACGCATTATATATACCTTCCTTATTTTTCTTTAATTTTTATTTTATTATCTAATCTTAAAATATTGATTGCTTCTGTTGTTCTTTGTTTAAATGCAGAAGCTAAGTCCATAGTATCTTTGACAACCTGAGTATATAATAAATCAATGATAAAAATTTGCGTTAAATTTTGTGGTAATTGAGCCAGTTTCTAATATAGATTCTCTTGTTTCATAAAAAATACAAGCATCAGCATATTCTTTTAAAATAGTATCTCTATTTGATGTTATTACGATTAATTTTGTACCATTTCTTTTAGCAAGTTCAACAGCTTTTATAATTTCAAAAGATTCACCTGAATGAGAAATAACAACTACAACATCATTTTCATGTAAAAGTGCCATATGAAGCATTATAAGATGGCTATTATCTATGCCTTTTGCATTAAATCCAATACGCATAAATTTATAAGCTGAATCATCAGCTACAAATCCTGAATTTCCTAAACCTATAAAAAATATACGTTCAGCTTTTTTTAGCATATTTACACTTTTCAATAAAATATCTTCATTTAAATCACTTACTGTTTGTTCTAAAGTTGCTATATTATTGGCTAATAATTTATTTGCTGTTATGATAATACTTTCATCACAAGTGATATCTTTGCTGATTATAGTTCGTTGTTTATTATTAACCATTTCTTCAGTCAATGTAAGTTTAAATAATTGAAGACTTGCAAAGCCCATTTTTCTCACAAAACGTGTAATAGTTGCTTCACTAACTCCACAATTTATTGCCAAAGAAGCTATAGGTGTTGTACAAAATTCTTCTGCATGTTCTTTTATATATCTTATTAAGATTTTATCAGATTTTGATGCTTTGAAATTTGGTCTATCTAATTGATGTAAGATCTTCATAATATTCTCTCCAAATCACATTGTTTGATGTAATAAATTGTATAATGCACCTAACATTCCAGCATCATTTTCCAATTTGGCAAAATCCACTTTTGTATGGGTATATACATCTTCTACTAATCTTTGTTTTAAGGCATTATCTATCAATGGTCTCAAATATTCACTTTGTGCCATTATGCCACCACCTAAAATAATCATTTCAGGATTTAAAACAGCTGTTATATTAGTAATGCCATCTGCTAAATTTTCCATCAATGTATTAATAGCAAATTTAGCATCTTCATCACCATTTTTTGCCCAATCAAAAATGATTTTACCATTTAATTCTTTTTCATCTAATTGTTTTGCTTTTGCTACATCTTTTACTAATCGAGTTGTTGAAACTACTTCATGCATTGTTCCCTTAGGAATTCTCATATAAGCAATTTCTCCAGCACTATTACAAACACCATGTATTACTTGATGATTATATACAGCACAACCGCCTGCGCTTGTTCCTACAGTTATGCAAAATAGTGAAGAACAACCTTTTCCTGCTCCTAACCACATTTCGCCTAAAGCCGCACAATTAACATCATTTTCTACCGCACAATTTAAATTAAACTCAGTTTCAACAATTTTCTTTAACTGTACTCCTGTATAATCAGGTATTGCATCTGGTAAAGCATATAAGATATACCCTTCTTTAGGCTCTACCATACCAGCTGTAGATATGGCAACTCCAGCAACTTGATAGTTCGTAATATAGCCACTAATAATTGTTTTTACTTTTTCTACAATACCTGGACCTCCATATAATTTAGCTTCTGTAGGCATTGAACTTTTTTCTATAAAAATTCCCTGTTCATCAGCTAAACCATATTTTATAGCTGTACCACCGATGTCTATGCAAATATACTTTTGTTTCTCCATAATCTCGCCCTTCTTTGCAATAAATTTATCTTAATTTTATTTTACAATAAAACCTTGATAAATTCTATTGCTGCGCACACCTGGTTTCACTTCACCATTGATAGATATAATACTATCTCCTGCATAAACAAGACCTTCACCACATGGTGCATTAAATGGAATTTGTCCAATGGAGCGCCATGTATTTGTTTTAGCATTGTATACTAAAATTTGATTATTCCATTTAAATTCTGCTACATCTGCACCAAAATATTTAGCTTTAAAATCTGCCAATTCTTGATCTTTTAAGCTTCCTAAATTGCTTACAGCCCAATCATAAACTTCTTTATTAAAGCCACCAATTACAAGCATTTCATCTTCGTTTAACTTTATAGAGTTTCCACCATATACAGAGATAGCTTTATTATCAACTTCTACGCTAGCTACTTTATCCCATGCATCTTTTTGAATATCATATACATATCCATCTGTTAATGCAGTATTTGTACCGCCACCAAATACATATAATTTATTATTCAAAATTTGAGATACTGACTGTTCACGTAAAGCACCGGTAAAGCTTGCTAATTTTGTTAATTTTTTTGATTTTAAATCAAATTTATAAAAATCTGCACTTGCTTTACCATCTTGATTACCAAGACCAATATAACATGCTCTATTTGCCTAACCAACTATATCGATATTTTCCATCTAACCTTGTATTAGTGATAAAATTCCTACAGACTGTCATAGAATCTACGGCTATCCCGCTATTTCTAGAGTTACTAGCACTAAAGTCAATAGTAAAGTAGCTGCTACTGTAGCTGAAACAATCAAGCTAGCCAATATTTTTTCATATTAAACTATCTCGTATATTTATAAAAATTAAAAATTTACTAAAAAATATCTTCCTTCAAATTACTTATTTTGTTGTTATAACACCTGTACGATGTGCATCTTCTAGATAAGAAATAACCTATTTTTAAAGTTACACTAATTTAAATATCATTCTCCATAGGTAAAAAATCATCTAAAATTTTATTTTCTCCAATTATTTTATATCAATATCTTTTAAAACATTAACAAAACTTTTAGCTATCAACTGTGGTCTTGTGATTGCTGAACCGACAATCGCACCAAAAGCACCACATTCATAAGCTATTTTTAAATCTTCTGGTGTATTTATTCTACCTTCTGCAAAAACTGGGATATCAAGTCTATCCACCATTCTTGCTACTAACCCAAAATCAGGGCCTTTTAATTTTGGTGTATAATTTGTGTAACCAGATAATGTTGTAGATACACAATCAAAACCAATTTTTTGAGCAAAAATACCTTCTTCATCATTAGAGATATCAGCTAAAGCGATTTTACCATTATCTTTTATCAATTTAACTAAATCCTCTAATTTTTCATCATTTGGACGTTTACGCAATGTTGCATCTAAAGCTATTATTTCACAACCACTTTCCAATAATTCTTCTACTTCTTTTTTTGTAGCTGTGATATAAATTTCAGAATCATCATAGTTTCGTTTAATCAAACCGATAACAGGAAGACCTGTTACTTTTTTAATCTCTTTTATATCTTCTACACCTTGTGCTCGTATACCCACTGCACCAGCCTGTTTTGCTGCTAACGCCATTCGTCCCATAATAAACGGACTATGTAATGGTTCATCAGGAAGAGCTTGACAAGAAATTATTAATTTTCTTTTAAACTGTTCTAACAATATTGATAACTCCTCTCTCTATTTAAATTAAATTTATTATTTATTCCTTATGTTTTTTCTTACAGCTTATTATAATACTACGCTTTTTAAAATGCAATATTATTTCAAAATATTTTTAAGAAAATTTTATAAATAGCAATTTTATTTAACATAATAAAAATTATTAAAATAAATATATAACTAAAAAGACTTTTAAAATCAAGATTTTAGCGTTAATACTTTCTTTTATGCAACAAATTTTAATTTAGAAAAAACCTTTCATTAGTAAAAGCATTTTCATTTCAAATATAATCTACTGATTTTTTGATATAAAATTTCATTTAATATCTATATTCGCCTTATTTTATTGATTTTAATTATTATTTATGATATAATATATTAACTCTCGGGGATGTAATGGTTTCGACGGGGGTAGTTGGTGCATGGTAAGCGAGTCGGGAGGTCATCAACCCGTTAGTAAGGTGAAACTTTTATTTAAATATAAAAGCTAACAAAGAATACGCTTTAGCAGCTTAATGCTAACCTCTTTCTATTCTTTTCCCACGTGAATAGAAAAGAGGCCAACAGTGGGATACTTAAAAATCAATTCTCGGAGATTTTTAGGGAATTTTATCGAGATAGTAAAATTGTAGCCTGTCTATAGGCGATGATTTTATAAAATTAAAATATAGACTGCACTCGGAGAAAGCTGTGAAACAATACTTTCGGACAGGAGTTCGATTCTCCTCATCTCCACCAAAATCAACAATAAATTTTTAACATAAAAAACCAGTATACTAAACAGTAATACTGGTTTTATTTATTTTAAGGAGTATTTACTTTGATACAAATTCTTCAAGAACTCTCTATTTTATGTTTAAGCACTATTTTCATGTTATTTTTCTTATTGATTAATATTTATCATAAAGAAATTTATTTCACTATAGATAGTACAACACTATTTATCAAGGCTCATATCATAGCTAAACAGCCTCTTAAATTTTTATATACGACAATTTGCAAAAGCTCTATCTTACTTCGTTTATTATCGCTCATTTTAATATGTGGTCTTTGTCTATGTCTATTTTTCTATCTCACTAAAAATTTTTCTCTTATTTTCTCTACAATATTAGTAATACCTCTATCTTTGTTTATCATTTACATCTTTTATTATTTGATTTCTTTACTTTCTATTATATTGATAAAAATCATCAATGTTGGTTCTTTTAGTCTAAATTTCATTTTTGCCTTAATCTACATAAATCTATGTCTAATCTATTTTGCTTATCCATTGAGTTCTAATCTTTTAATTCATAATATTGCTTTTTACTTATCTTTTATCAATCTAATTCTCTGCTACTTACTTTTAGCTAATACATTAAAATTTATTTTGCAAAACATCTTAGCTTATACAAATATCTTCAATCATAGCAATTTATGGAAAGTAGCCCTACTTATTATTTTTTATTTTCTCAGTACCTTAACATTATTTTGCTATATTGGCAGTATTTATTATGTTGATGCCTACTCTATAAATAATCCAAATATCTTTGATTTATTTTATTATGTAGTCATTACGTTTGGCACAATAGGTTATGGTGATATTTATCCTACTTGCTATTATACTAAAGCAATCGCTATCCTTATTGTATTTACAAGTATAAGCTGTATAAGTATTATGCTCAGTAGTTTTCTTTCTGTTTCTCATGAAAAAAATAAATAAACTTACAAAAAAAGAAGTTATACCTAAACATAGATATAACTTCTTTTCTATTATTCATTTCTAACTGTAACTAAAAATACACCTATAAAAATCAATATACTTCCTATCCAGAAATTCAAAGTGATTTGTTCATCTAAAATTAACCAGCCTAAAAAAGTCCCTACTATAGGTTGAAAAAAGAAAAATAATCCACTAGCACCTGCTTCCATCAATAAAAGACCTTTATTCCAAAGCAAAAATGCTCCTGCTGTAGATACTGCCCCTAAATATACTACCGAACCAATCGCTACAGGATTTAAGATTTCATCCCATGGCAATAAATCTAATGTCGGTATATTAAGTGGTGCTAAACATACAATCCTGTTATTACAGCATAAAAATTTATTAATAATGGCGGATATTTACTAGGTATCAATTTTAACATTACAGACATCAAAGCCCATGTCAATGCTGCTATGGTAGAAAAAAGTACACCTAATTGTTTATCAAAATCCATATTATCAACGCCAGCAATCATGATTACACCGACAGTGGCTAAAATAACAGATAATATTTTACGCAAAGTGATTTTTTCTTTTAAAAGCCATACAGCAAAAATCAACATAAATGCTGGTGTTGCTGAAGTAACAACTGAACCCATCTGTGCTGAAGAATACATTGTTCCATATTCTTGAGTAACAATAGAAATAGTATGTCCTATTATCCCTATACTGATTAATAATAATATATCTTTTTTATCTATTTTTAGATTAATGCCTTCATAGATTACAACCATTGATAATACAACAAAGGCTACTAAATAACGGAACCATACTAACGGTATTGGCGGTATTATATCCACTACTAATTTTACAGCTACAAACATACCGCCCCAAATACTAGCTGCTATGGTTAAAAAAATTCCTCCTAATACTCTATTTGGCATTTTTAACTCCCTCTACTTCTATTTTTCTATGTAGCTATTTGCTTATGAAATTCATCATAAACAAATAGTTTTTTTATTTCTGCAAACGCTTATTTATCATCGGCCAAATATCTTTAGTCTCAAAACCTTTTCTCCATGAGGCTACTCCTGCAAGTTTATATTTTTAACTAAATCTACTTTTAAGCGCAAAGAATTTACATCTTCTTTCCATACACGATATATTTTTCCATCTTCATGATAAGCAAAATATATCTGACCTTCATTTTTTAGCCAAATAGGATATTTATCTTTTTCTTTCATTAGTTTATTGGCATCTTCCATATTTAAGGTTTTAGCCGATACATTACCTTCATAATCTTCTTCCCATAAGCGCATATACAAAGGAATTCCTAAGATAATTTTTTCTGAAGGGACTTGCTCTGTTAAATCTTTTACTCCATTTTCCACCCAATTTAATGATGCTACTGACCCTGCTGTTTTAGATAATCTACCATGCTCATCATATGCCATCAAAACAAGATAATCTACATATTCACCCAATGCTTTTCTATCATAACATTTAGACCAATTTTCCATATCTGAAGCCACCGTTATATCCATAGAGATTATAACTTCATCTTGATGTAGTGCCTCAGTTACTTCTTTCATAAATTCAGTCAATTTATCTCTATCTTCATCATAGATATTTTCTAAATCAAAATTATAGCCTTCAATATTATAACGATGTGCATAAAATATTAATTGACGAATGATATAATCCTTTGCCTTTTTATCATTTAACCATTTATGTGTCATTTCGGCATTAAAATCATTATGAATTAATGGCCATATTTTATAACCTTTTTCTCTTGCATTTTTCAAATAATTTATATCTATCTTATTTTGAATATGCCCTTGTTCACTATCAATTACAAACCACGATGGTGATATGACATTTACTCCTGGTATCTTATCAATTTTTGATAAATCATTTTCTTCATCAATAACTGGTTGCCATACTAAATTTATTTTTTCTGATGTTTCTTTAGATAAATTATCATTTTGACCTGCTAAACATATTGATATCATCATCATATATATTCCCAAAGTCATATAGATAATTTTTTACATAAATGCAACTGCTCTTCCCTTCTCCTTATATCAATCATTATTTGCTATAGATTTTTTCTTTTAAAGCTATACCTGTAGGTGTAGTAGCTAAACCGCCAGTAGCTGTTTCACGTATACTTTTTGGCATAGATTTGCCAATGCGATACATAGCATCAATTACTTCATCTACTGGTATCACTGATTTTACACCAGCAAGGGACATATCTGCTGCCAAAATCGCTACTGTCGTTGCAAATCCATTGCGTTTTACACAAGGAACTTCTACAAGCCCTGCCACAGGGTCGCAAGCTAAACCTAATAAATTTTTAATCCCTAAGCTACTGCATTGCCAATCTGTTCTGGAGAACCACCTGCAAGATGAACTAATGCTCCCGCTGCCATGCCAGCTGCTGAACCACATTCAGCCTGACAACCACCTTGAGCACCTGCAATCATAGCATTATTTTCAATCACCATGCCAATACCTGTCGCTGTAAATAATGCATTACAAATCTGCTCATCATCATAATTATAATGATTTTGAGCAGCAATCAAAGCCCCTGGAACAATACCACAAGAACCAGCTGTTGGACAAGCAGCTATTTTCCCCATAGCAGCATTTGTTTCTGCTACAGCTACTGCATAAGAAGCTGCTTCTTTGACAAAATCGCCAGCAAAACTATCTTTAAAAGTGAATAATTTTTGAGCATCTCCGCCGACCATGCCACTGACAGATTTTTGCGTATTATTTATACTTTTTTCTGCTGACTCTTTCATTACTTGCCAAATAGTTTGCATATTTTCTTTAATATAAATCACAGATTTAAAACTATGTGTTGCTTCATATTCTACAACGATATCATCAATAGTTCGCTCTTGAGCATTTGCTATATCTATCAAATCTTGTATGCAAGAAAAATTTATCACAAAATCACCTCATTAAATAGCATCAATTCGCAATACTTTTTTTACACCAATGACTCTACTGCAAGCTTTTACTGCCTCATCAGAAATTGTATCATCAACTTCAATATTCATCAAAGCTTCTGCTCCTCTTTCGCTTCGAGAAACTTTCATATAGGCAATATTTATATTATAGCGTGCTAAAGCTGCAGTAACACCATTTACTACACCTGGCATATCTTGATGTACGATAATTATTGATGGATATTTCCCACTTAATTGTACTTCATAATTATTAACAGCAGAAATAATTATATTGCCTCCGCCAATGGACGCACCTGTAACTTCTATTTTTCTATCTGTTACACCTATCAATTCTATAATAGCTGTATTAGGATGTGCATCTTCTAAATCTACTTTAGAGAAATTAAATTCAATTTTTTCTCTTTGGCTATTTCTAAAGAATTACGTATTCTTTCATCATCTGGTTTAAAACCCATTATACCTGCAATCAAAGCTCTATCTGTACCATGACCTTTATATGTTTGCGCAAATGAACCATATAATTTTATATTTATAATTTTTACTTCTTCACCTAAGATAGCTCTAGCCATCAATCCCAATCTCACAGCACCTGCTGTATGTGAACTTGATGGCCCTATCATTATTGGTCCGATAATATCAAATGCACTTCGCATTATTTCTCCTCCTTAATATTAAAATTTAAATTTTTTATCTTCATCTCCCAATGGTTTATCTTTATCAGGATTATTTTTTAAACTAGGTATGATATTTTTTACATCTTCTTTTGCTTTATTAAAAATATCTTTATATTTATCAGCATATTCGCTAATATCTGGCATATCATCTTTTATCCATGCATTAGCAGCCTTACCTACAGCATAAGTTACAGCCATACCGATTGGAATTTGTAATGGTGGAAATGGTATTAAAGTCGCTAAACTTTGACCTACAAATGTACCACCTAAAGCTCCTACAAAAGCACAGCTAGCCGTTTCATCAAAATTTTTATCATATACATTTGCTATGCGTTTTATCAGATAGATTTCATTAGCAGCTAGAGCAATTTGACCAAGTATAGGTGCTACGACAATTACGCCAGCTCTAGCAGCAGCCCAGCGACATAAAGATTCTACTTCTTGCTCTATTTCCTCTTCCGATTTTATTACCTTCATCAAATCTTCATTCATCAAAAACATTCTCCTTTTATAAAATTTATATCCTAGACTATATATTTTCTCTTTATATAATTAGCTCTTTTTCTCGTCAATCCTCTTATTTCTAATTAAAACAGAAAATAAGAAAAAGCTCAACTATCTACCATTATTTTAGATAATTGAGCCTTTATTTTATCAAAATAATTAATCTATACTAAGTGGCAATACATAACAATAAATTGTAATAAAATGAGCTGCACTGCCTAAATCACAAAACATGCCAATAACATGATTATATGGTATTTTACGCACTAAATAAAAAATTGCTCCAATACTATATAAAACACCACCAGCTACAAGCCACCAAATAGCTTCTACAGACAAAGTATCAAGTAATGGATTTACGATGGTAACAGCAAGCCAACCCATGACTAAATAACAAATAGTACCAATGACGCGGAAACGATTATAAAAGAAAATTTGAAATACTATTCCCGCTAAAGCCAATCCCCAAACTACGCCAAATACAGCCCAGCCTAAAGTACCATATAGAGCAATCAGAGCAAATGGCGTATAATTGCCTGCAATTAGTAAATATATTGCCGAATGGTCTATACATTTAAATACAGATTGCACTTTTTGACTGCAAAAACTAAAACTATGATACAGTGTTGAAGCTAAATATAATAATATCATGGAAACACCATATACTATGATACTTGTTAAATGCAAAATTCCTTTATCATAGCCATAATACAACATTGCAACCAAACCAATAACAGCTAGTAGCGTTCCCACTCCATGGGTAATCGCATTTAAAATTTCTTCTATTTTTGTGGACTTATATACATATTCTGTACTCATTTTATCGCCTTCTTTCCTACAAGCTTTAAATCTTTTTAACATCAACATTATATCACAATAAAAAATTATTAATAGATAGTATTTACATATTAATTTAATAGGTTTTAATTCTAAAATATAAAATACTACACTTATCAACTCTCATGATATTTTTCTTATTTTAAAGCATATTATAGGAATTTATTATCTATTTTTATCAATTAAGAGTTTTTATAAATATATATCTAAATTAAATATTAACCTATTTATAAACTATGATTTTTGAGCCAATCTGACCATAAAACTTGGAAATTATTCTGATGATTTTCCCGCACATATTGATAGAAAACTTCTATCATTTTTGCTTTTTGATTATAATAAGGCGCCTTCCAATTACTGCTAGCAGAAATATCTTCTGTATATGCCACATAATTTCCACCTAATAATAATTGACGATATAATATATCTTTTAATGGCACCTGTGGATTTTTCATCATATCATACATTGCTAAAAATGTTGTTGTTCTTCCTTTACCAGCCTCACAATGAAAATGTAGCCATGCATCTTTAGGCAAAGATTTATACAGTTTGATAAATTCATCTATATTTTCAGGACTTGGCCAAACGTGGTCAGTTGCTGTTATTCTCACATAATGTAAATTATTTTTCTTCACTAGATTTTTTCTGTTGTTACTGTTTTTATCAAAGAAGTATCTACTTCATCAGCATTTTTATCGTCATCTAAAGTAGCTCTTTTTGTGTTTTTATTTAGATTAGCTTTCAATAAATTCATTTCCTGACGAATAATTTCTTTTCTTGATTTTCCTATATTCGCCCAATCTCGTTTACCATACCAGCTAACAGCATCATTATTAAAAAATCCATGATTTTCCTGTCTTAAATCCACTATATAAATATCTTTAGCGCCATTTTCCTGCAAAGCTTTAGTTAAAGCAGAAAATTGATTTAAAGAAAATTGTGCACTACCTGAAGCTTGTAATTCATCTAAACCTTCTCTTGTAGGCACATAATTAACATCAATTCCATATTTATCACTTGCCTTTTTGAACTTATCCTTTGATGTACGAAAATTTCTAGGCAAATTATCATCATCTTTAGCATCTATGCGCCAAAGATAACCTTTATACTCTACTGTATCTTTTATGTCTTCCACATCAATTGCTAAACTAGATTTTATTTCCATAGCTTGTGCATTTGCCAAAGAAGGCACTGTCATAAATTGTATAATACAAATTGAACTCAACAATAAACTTAAATATTTCAGTTTCATTTTTATCACCTCATAATTAAGTTTAATCATATATATTTTAAAAGACAATAAAAAACTCATAATAGATAGTTTTTATACGAAAATATTTTCAATATAACTATCTATTATGAGTTTTACTTTTTATTTTAATTCATTTTTAACAATATAGATAATCCATTCAGCTACATTTGTAGAATGGTCAGCTATACGTTCTACATATTTACCAATCATCAAATAATTGAGATATGCCTCTACATTTTGTGGATTTTCTTTAATCAATCCAGCTATATCTTCACGAAATCTTTTAAAGTAATTATCTACTACATTATCTGTTTCAATAATTTTTTTAGCTAAATCAACATCAGAATCTCTGAAACATTTTACGCTATCAAAAACCATTTCACGCATAACATTTACCATATCACCAAAATAATCTGGCAATGTTACAGTTTCTTCTTTTGCTAAGCTCATAGTATATTTAGAGATATCTGCACAATGGTCAGCCATACGTTCAATATCACCAATCATTTTCATGATGGAAGCAATTTCACGCCAGTCTGTAGCTACAGGTGCTTGAGTCAATACTAAACGCAAACATTTTTCATTAATATCATGTTCAGCTTTATTAAACCATACATCATTCTTTATGATTTTTTTTGCTAAAATTTCATTTTTTTCTACTTAAATTGTTTATAACTTCATCTAAAGTTTCTTGAAGCTGAGCTCCTACTAATTCTACATCTCTAATTAAACAATCTAATTCATTTATATATTTTATTCTATTAGCCATTTTTATCTCCTTTAAATAAACGCACTATACAAATCAACCAAATCTACCAGTAATATATTCTTCTGTTTTTGGATTTTAGGATTTGCAAATAACTCTGTAGTTTCTCCGTATTCGATTAACTCACCTAATAAGAAAAATGCTGTTTTATCAGATATACGGCTTGCTTGTTGCATATTATGTGTAACGATTACAATTGTATAATCCTTTTTCAATTCAAGTGCTAAGTCTTCAATTTTCATTGTGGAAATCGGGTCAAGAGCAGAAGTAGGTTCGTCCATCAAGATAACATCTGGCTGAACTGCTAAAGTTCTTGCAATACATAGACGCTGTTGTTGACCACCAGATAAACCAAGTGCAGATTTATTTAAGCGGTCTTTTAATTCGTCCCAAATAGCAGCTTGACGAAGACTTCTTTCTACGATTTCATCTAATTGGCTTTTTTGCGAATACCATGAATTCTTGGTCCATAAGCTACATTATCATAAATGCTTTTTGGGAATGGATTTGGCTGTTGGAATACCATACCTACACGATGACGAAGTGTAATAGAATCCATTTCTTTATAGATATCTACACCATCTAAATGAATTCTGCCTGTTACTTTTACACCATCTTCTAAATCATTCATGCGATTTAAAGTTTTTAAGAATGTAGATTTACCACAACCAGATGGCCCAATAAGAGCAGTAATTTCATTTTTCTTGATTTCCATATCAATGCCTTTTAAGGCTTTAAAATTACCATAGAATAATTCCAAATTATCAACATTAAATTTTATATCAGCGTTATTAGCCACGTTTATTTTCCTCCATTTTTCTTATCAAGATAACTACTTAAAAAACGAGCACCTATACTAAATGAAAATACCATTATCATCAAAATTGCTGAGGATAAATTTGCAATATCTGCAGCATTAGGAGCTAAAGCTTCTGTTCTTGATGCCCAGATATTAAGCGCTAAAGTTTCCCCTGGTCTAAATGGATTGAGCGGACATGTTGGGGAAAAAATATTCCAATTTGACCAAACGATATCTGTACTCATACCAGCAGTATATAAAAGTGCAGCAGCTTCACCAAAGCCACGACCAGCAGCTAAGATTACACCTGTCATAATGCGAGGCATACAAGCAGGAAGCATTACATAACGGATAGTCTGCCAAAGTGTAGCACCCATACCCATACTACCTTTTTTATACCCAGGAGGTAATGAGCGGAAAGCATCTTCTGTTACTGTTGTAATCAAAGGTAAACTCAAAATAGATACAGCCAAAGCACCTGCAAATAAATTCCATTGAGAACCTGTCATTACAATAAATACTAAATAACCAAATAAACCTACAACGATAGATGGCAATGAGGATAATGTTTCAATACAAATTCTTAAAAATTTTGTAGTTTTTCCTGGTTTTGCATATTCAGCCATATAAATACCAGCTGCAATCCCAAGAGGCACACTTACAAGCAAAGATAAAAATACTAAATAAATAGTGTTAAAAAATAGATTACCTATACCATTTCTAGTAAAGGAAAACATATTCGGAGTAAAGTTTGAAAAGCCTTTAATAATTACATATAAAGTAAAAGCCAACAATAATAATAAGAAAAAACCAGCGACAACATAAAAGAAGCCAGTCATAAATTTATCCATAAATTTGGCTCTTTGAATTACAGTCATGCCTTATGGCCTCCTTTAGCTGAAATATAATGAATAATGAAGATAAATACTAAAGAAATGATGAATAACAATAAAGCCATAGACCATAAAGCTATATTGTATTCACTGCCTTCCATCGCCCCACCCATATCAGAAGCAATAGCTGCTGTTAAGTTTGTAGTTGGGGATAAAAGACTTTCTGGAAAAGCTTTCATCTTACCGATAACCATTGCTACTGCCAAAGCTTCACCAAATGCACGAGCAAGACCTAAAACAATAGCAGTCATCAAACCGGATTTAGAAGCTGGTATTACAACTTGACTGATTGTCTGCCAACGAGTAGCACCTAAACCATAAGATGCTTGACGGAAAGATTTGGGAATACTTCTAATCGCATCGGCAGATAAGCTAGTAATTGTTGGATAAATCATTACTGCTAAAACAATACCTGCTGCTAGTACAGAAAAACCAAATTTTAAATCAAATAAATCTTTGATAAATGGAACTAAAATTGTAAGACCAATCCAACCATATACAACAGAAGGAATACCTACGAAAATTTCTACAGCTGGTTGAAGAATTTTTCTACCAATTCCTGGAGAAATTTCTGTCATGAAAATCGCACTTGCAATACTAAATGGTGTTGAAATCAAAAGTGCTAAAGCACAAGTGATAATTGAACCAAAAATGAATATTGCTGCACCGACTTTACCGCCACCTTGAGCATTATCGGCTGGTGCCCATTGTGAAGAAAATAAAAATTCACCCACGCTATGACCATATATAGTGAATGTACCTACACCTTTGTAGCATAAAAATGCCCCAATGGCTAAGGTTATAATTATCATTAATAAACCGCAAGCTGTGATAATCCCTCGCCAAATATTATTTTGACGATATACAGCTGTATGTGATGATTCCATTTTGACACTCCTTTGATAAAAATTAGCATTTATTTTGGCAAAAAAATGGGCGAAAATTCATTCGCCCAATTTTCTATTCTAATTATCTCTGAACTTGCATTTTGCTAGTTACACCGTAACCTTGAGCTTCCATGGATTTACCATATTCATCAGACATAATGAAATCTAAATATGCTTTTACAGTAGCATTAGGTTCGCCTTTAGTATACATATGTTCATAACCCCATACAGGATAAGTACCATTGTATGTGTTTTCTAAAGTAGGAGCTACACCATCAACAGAAACAGTTGCAACATCTTGATTATTTACAAGATAAGATAATGCTACATAACCAATTGCACCTTTGTTATCTTTAATGCTCTGAAGTAAAGTACCAGAGTCATCTGTTTCTAAGGATTTATTAGAAGCTTCTTCAGCTCCACCTAAAGCAAATTCTTTAAATAATGCACGAGTACCAGATGTAGAAGGACGAGTGATTAATACGATTTCTTCATCAGGACCGCCAACTTCTTTCCAGTTTGTGATTTTAGCAGTGAAAATATCTGTTAATTGTTGTTTTGTTAAAGATTTTACAGTTGCTGCAATATCTTTATTTACTACTGGAGCCATTGTTACAACGCAAACTTTATGGTCAACTAAACCATCAGCTACAGCTTTATCAAGTTTTGTATCAGCAGCTACATCAGAGTTACCAATATCTACAGAGCCATCAGCAACTTGTTTAAGACCTGTACCAGATCCGCCACCATTTAATGTGATAGAAACTTCTGGATGTAATTCTTTAAATTTATCAGCAGCGTCTTTAGCTAAAGGTAATAACGCAGAAGAACCTGATCCTGTAATACTACCAGAAAGACTGCTTGAAGATGCAGCTTTATCATTAGAAGCAGTATCACTACCACAACCTAAAATACTAAGAGACATCATTGCGACAACGCCAAGAGATGCTAATTTTTTCCAATTCATAATACCTTAATCCTCCTAAAAATACCTTGCAATTAATTTGTTGTACTTAGTATACTCACTCAATGTAAAGTTACAATGACTTTTCTGTAAAATTTAAAATAAATATGACAGAATTAATTTATAATTCTCTTACAATGTGAAGAAAATGTAAAATTTTTTACAAATAGATTTTAAATTTAACAAAGATAAATAAAATATTTTCCAGTTTTTGACAAATCCTTGACAATTGACTTTTTGACTAATATACTTAAAATATGAATGTATTTTAGTTTTAACAATATAAGGAGAAAAATTATGCGTTGCACAAAATGTAATCACGAATTAGATGAACATGGTATCTGTCCAAATTGCTATCATATCCACGATGTGCAAACTATGAGTAATCGAGAAATCAATAATTTTGATGGTATTACAATCGAAGACGAAAATAATTATCGCAAAGAAACAACTCAAGAAAATCAGCAACAATATCAACAATCTTATAATAATAGATATTATCGTTCACCACGTTCTAGTGGCATAAAAGTCCGTTATATTAATCTTGGAGGAAAATCCTCTTCTAGCTGGCTCACTCGAGGTTTAATGGCTATCGGCGGTATTGCTATCATTGGCTTTTTCTTTTTGTCGCACTACCTGCACTTTTAACCTTACTTGGCGTCGGAGTCGTAGCTTGGCTTATCTTTCATTTCTTTAAACGTTAAAAAAACGCTTATATTACTACAAATAATTAGTAATATAAGCGTTTTATTTTTATAAAAATTTCTCCATTATATAGTTTTTAAATAAAATATTTTGTTTTTTTACATATTGCTCTTTATTTACGATATAACCTCTATCTAGAAAAAATTTTTTAGCAGTTATAGATACATGACTATACAAAGATATTTGACCTTGTTTTTTAGCATGATTTTCTATTTTATCCATTAATCTAGTTGCTATTTTTTGTCGCTGATAATCTTTTGCTACATATAATCTATCTACATAATTTTCATCTAAATCGACAAAGCCCACTATCTTTTCTTTATCTATAGCCACCAATGTATAATGGCTTAATAGACTCAAATGCCAACTTTTTTCATCAATATTTTCAGGTGCCCATATTTTTAACTGCTCTTGTGTATAATCTTTACTGTTTACACTATGCACAGTTTCTCTAAATAAAAAATAATACTTTTTAAATCACTCTTTTGATAATTTCTTATATACATAATCGCCTCGAAATCATTGCCAATTATCATAATCTTTGTCTAAGAAAATTCTCTTTCGCTCTTGATTATAATATGGATTTATAATACTTCGCGTTTCCTGAAATTCTGGTGTTTTTATCCCTGTAATATCTAAAATAGTATGAATTAAATCATCTGTCATATATTTTTTATCTACAGAAGCTCTAATCTGTGCATCTACTAGAGGATATTTCTGCTTAAATTTCTCTGTAGTATAAATAACAATGGTATTTCTAGCATAGATTTAGTAGGATTATCATCACTATGACCATTGAAATTTTTCAAATCATAGACTTCTTCACCATGGTCTGGCATATAGATAACTATAGCTTCTTTATCCTTAAAAGCTTCCATAACTTGAGTTACAATCGTATCATTATATAAAATAGCATTATCATACTGTGCTCTTTTTCGTTTTGCTTCCTGCGTTTTATTATTCCCTTTGTTTCATCTACATCAGAAAACTTAGCAAAATCTGATGTATATCTATTTTCATATTCACCATGACAACCCATTAAATGCAATACATAAAAATTTTTATCACTATCATTATTCATAGCTTCATATAATAAAGGCAATAACTCACCATCAGCACGATAAGATTTTTCATATGATTGTCTAATTCCTGTAAATTTCTTATAATCACAACGATTAGCATAAGCCAGTGCCACATTTGCCCATTGACCTGAAGTCTCTTGATTAGATAGCCAATACGTTTTATAACCTGCTTTTTTCATGATATCAAATAAATTATTACATTCATACCATTTATTTATGGCTTCATAATTGTGAAAAGTAAATACTTCACGAAGTGAACCAATAGTATAAGCATGGGGACTGATTACATCTTTAAAAACATAGATTTCATTATTTTTAGCCATCTTATCCATCTTTGGCGTAGTTTCTAATGGATAACCATATAAACTCATATGACCTTTTGATGTTGACTCACCTAAAATAAATACAATATTTGGTATATCTCTGCCCTTATCCACTATCTGCACATTATTTTGCATATTTGTATAAATTTCACGAAAGGCTATCGCATCTTCTACAGCTTGCTCTACAGGTGCTATAAGCCTTGTAAAAGTCAAACATTCTGTGAGATTTTTCCCAGGTATGATTACATAAAATAAACTATATAAACAAAAATAAGGTAAAATAAAATAACTAATTTATTATTTAATTTTACTTTTCTACTTATATAATTTAATAAATAAATGATTACAACTAAAGCAATTATAAAAATCAAATAGCTCCAGGAAAAATACATAGTAATAAATTCTATCGTTTCATGAAGATTTGTACCAATGATTACACTTATTATCCCTGCTGTAGTAAAAGTATAATATTTACCAATTATAAATAATTCCATCAAAGATAAAATCATGCTTATACTTAAAATAAAATACTTCAAGCATTTTTTCAATTTACCATGTAGAAAATTTATAATTAATCCCATAAAAATAATCACGCTAAAAGGCTTAAATAAACCACCTATAGCATTTTCATACTGATTATATAAACAAAACAAATATAAATATGGCATAAAATTGAATATCATCATTAAACTAATAAAGAAAAACTCTTGTTCTATGACTTTAAATATTTTTGCCAACATAAATCTATTATTTTTCCAGGGTTTAATATTATATTTTTAAAACCATTATATATTTTTTCAAATTTAATTTAAATTTACCTATTAAAATCAATTATAACGTCCTCTTATAAAAATCAAAAAATCCTTAGTATACTGTTTTATTATACTAAGGATTTTAGATTTTGCTATATATTTTTTAGTTTTTTATTGTTTATTATTAAGAAATTCTGCTACTTTTTTCATTGCAACTTCTGCAGCATCAATAGTTTTTACAATATCATCATCACTATGAGCGCCAGACATGAACAATGTTTCAAATTGAGATGGAGCAAGATATATTCCCTGTTCAAGCATAGACATGAACCATACGCCAAAAGCTTCTTGATCAGAGCTTTCAGATGTAGTATAGTCATATACATCATTTTCATTGAAGAATATACCAAACATTGAACCTGCTTGATGAAGTTGTACTTTTACACCTGCATCTTTAGCGGCTTTGGCAAAACCTTGTAAAACATGTTTTGTTTTAATAGATAATTCACGTGTATAATCAGCTTTGCCCCATGCTGGGTCAGCAGAAATTATATCAAGTGTAGCAATACCAGCAGTCATAGCAAGTGGATTTCCACTCAATGTACCAGCCTGATAAACTGGGCCTTTTGGTGATACACAATCCATGATTTCACGTTTACCACCATAAGCTGCTACAGGAAGACCGCCACCTATAATTTTACCTAAGCAAGTCAAATCAGGTCTAATTCCATAAGCTGCTTGAGCACCATTTAACGCTACTCTAAAGCCACACATTACTTCATCAAAGATGAGTACAGTGCCATGTTTTTCTGTTTCTTTGCGAAGTGTAGATAAAAAGCCTTGTTTTGGAAGTACAAGACCCATATTACCTGCAACTGGTTCAACGATTACAGCTGCAATTTCATCGCCTTGTTCATTCATCAAATTAACAAAAGCTTCGATATCATTATATGGAACTGTAATTGTATCTTTAGCTGTTCCTTTTGTTACACCTGGGCTATCTGGTTGACCAAAAGTAGCGGCACCAGAACCAGCTTTTACAAGTAAGCTATCAGCATGACCATGATAACAACCGATGAATTTTACAATTTTATCACGACCAGTATAACCACGAGCTACACGAAGAGCGCTCATTGTAGCTTCTGTACCTGAATTTACCATGCGAATTTTTTCAATAGAAGGCATTAATTCTATTACTTTTTTAGCAAGTTGTGTTTCTAATAATGTAGGTGCACCGTAACTTGTACCACGAGTTGTTGCTTCTTGAATTGCTTTCACTACATTTGGATGAGCATGACCAACTATCATTGGACCCCAAGAACCTACATAATCAATATATTCATTACCATCAATATCATAAATTTTACTGCCACTAGCCTTAGCTATAAAAGGTGGATCACATTTCACTCTAGCAAAAGAGCGTACAGGACTATTTACCCCACCTGGCATAACTTCTTTAGCCTGCGCAAAAGCTTGAGAAGATTTTTCTAAATTAAGCATATATTCATCTCCAATACTTATAAAAATTTTATCAAATATAAGCTATTACTAAGCAAATATTATATCATAAAAGCTATAAACTCGCTTTACTTTCTTATCTATCCTCTATTTATAAAAAATTTTCATTCAATCATTTACTTCATGTGCTGTCAAAAAATCATAACTTCTGTATCACTTTTACTCTTTTGTATATGTTTAAATAAATTGCCTAATATTGGAATATCTCCTAAAAAAGGAATTTTACTCATTTGTTTTGCTTCATCACTGCCAATCAAACCGCCAATTACCATAGTTTGACCATCTTTTAGGCGAACTATGGTATCTGCTGAACGCTTTTGGAAACGATATGCTTTCATATCTTCTACATACATTGGCGAACTTACTTCTGTATGTACTTTTACTGTGATTATGCCATCTTCATTTACCCTTGGCGTACATTTTAAAATAATACCAGCTTCACGATATTTTATCGAAGTTGTAGTCGTTGAGTTTGTCGTTGATACAGTAGGCACAGGAACTTCACTGCCTATATTAATCACAGCTTCTTTTCCCTGTATGGTAGTGATGTTTGGACGCGCTAAAATATTTGCCTTGCCATCACTTATCAAAGCATCTATCTTAGCAGCATAATAAAATTCATAAGGATAGCCATCTACACCTTTACCAAAGCGAATTACTCCCGGAATATTTTCATCATCATTCCATTTACGCGTTACTTCATCTACAGGTAAATAATCTGTTATTTCTTCTTTTGAACCATCTTCATTTATTACTGTATGCTTTACTGTATCATAAGTTATTTCATGCTCTGGTGATTGGGGAAGTTTTGACCATTCCCAGCTGACACCTAAATCTTTAGCAGCATCTTTTTGAATAGCAGTTACTTTTGCTTCTAATGAAACTTGTTTTTGCGGTTTGTCTTGTTCTTGTAAAAATTTTTTATCTGTTCATATTGTTTCAAGGTTCCATAAAACTTATTGTATTTTCGCTTTCATCAATCATCACTTTATTATTTATGGCTGTTTTTTTATCTTTATCATCTATTTTATCAGGCAAATTACCTGTTAACATCAGATTTATAGTTTGTGCTATTTTATCTAATTCTAAATAATTTATCTGCACTGTATATAAATTTATATCTTTATCTCCCTTGCTTATATAAATGATATTATCTTTAAATTGATACGTATAATTATTATTTTCCGCGATAATTTTTATCATATCTTGAGCATTTATATTACTCAATTTTACAGATACATTTCCTTGTACTTCATCACTTATTACTATATTTAAATTATTTGCTAAAGCTATATTTGTGAGTAAATTTCTAATATCTACATCTACTGCTTCTAATTCATTAGCACTTACAGATATTATATTGCTACAAACTATCCCTAAAATTACTATTAATAGTATCAAATATTTTTTAATTAAGTTTTTCATCATTAACTCCTAAGCTACTATACTAAACTCTTTAGCTTTAAGTTAAAGGGCATTTTATTTCTTTTCCTGTGCTTTCTTGCAAAATCAAATTATTTTGTCCAATCGCTAAAATTTTTATATCATTTACCATATCACCTTGTCGCACTCTATATATTTTGTCATTTATACTAAATAAAGCTATTTTCTCTTGATTGAAATCCAAAATAGCTTTTAATTTATATACATTTTGCTCATTTTCTATTGATTTTTTTACCTTCTTTTCATTTTTATTTATCGTTGATATTTGCTGTTGCTGTGTTTTCATTTTTATATTTTCATTATTTATATTTACTTTATCTTTTTGTTTTTCTTCATCTGTCATTATTTTACTATCTGTTTTTTCTTCATGTTCAAATGAAAAAGGATTTTTTATTACTGATATATCTTTATCCATGCTATAAATCATCTTACTATTTTTATTTTTTTCCTCATATTCACCATTTGCTGAAATAATCGTATTTCCATTTTCTACTTTTTCACTTACAGCTATTTTTGTTTTTTCTTCACCACTAAAACAATAAATAATAGCTACTATTATTACTAATATACATATTATTATCTGTTGCCATTTCTTTGGTAAATTATTCAATTTTTGAAGTTTTTCTCGTATAAATTCTTTATATTTCACCATAATAAACCTCTTTAAAAATGACAAAAAGAGGATACAAATGTATCCTCTTTCTAAAATCAACTGCAAAAATTAAAAATTATTGTTTAGCTTTTAATTCTTGAAGTTTAGGTCCCATTATGCGTTTGTAAGCTTCTACACCTGGTTGGTCAAATGCGTCAACATTTGCAAATTCACCTTCATAAGCAACGGACATAGCAAGCATGTATAAGAGTTCACCTAAATGATAAGCATTCATTTCAGGTAAGCTGAATAATGCATTGAAACGTTTGTTAGAAGCAAGAGCATCAGCATTGGACTGACGAGCAACTTCTAAAGCGTCACCCATTGTTACGCCAGAGATATCAGCAAGTTTTTTAACTTCTGGGAATACGTTAGGAATTACTAAATCATTTTCCCATTTTTCCACACGAATGAACTGAACAACTTTATCAAGCATACCTTCTTGATGTTGTTGAGTCTGAGAGTGCATATCACGTGTACCAAGAGCAACAACTGGAGTACGACCATAGCATACTTCATTGCCTTCTTTGTCGAACTGTTTTCCTAAGGATTCAGCTAATAACTGAATGTACCACATGGATAAGGATTCAAGATAATCGCCATATGGCATCATAACTTCAATATGACGACCATATTTTTCAGAAGCGATGTATTTTAAAGCAGCATTTAACATTGCTGGGTTTTCCCAAACATTGTCAGATTTACAAGCTTCGTCCATATCTCTTGCACCGCGTAAGAATTCATCAATATCAAAGCCAATGCAAGCAGCTGTTGTAAGACCTACATCTGTAAATACAGTGAAACGTCCGCCAACTCCGTCTGGTACAGAGAATTGTGGCCAGTTATGGTCAATAGCCATCTGTTTTAATAATGTTGGTTTTTCAAGGTTAGGGTCAGTTACTGCTACAACTTCTACTTCAATCTGTGGATTTTTCTTCAATGCATCATAAACTACCATGAAGTTAGACATAGTGTCGAGTGTTCCACCAGATTTAGAAATTACGATGAGCATTACTTTATAGTTGCGTTTGTAATGAGTTTTTGTAATTTCTGCACAATCTTCAAGATTATCAATTAAATCTTTTGTACGACGTGGGTCAATATTGTTACCGCTGAAATAGAATTTTGGATAGCCATTTCTTTCTTCAGTGGATTTGCTATTCCAGAATTCACCACATTGAATATCGAATAACACTTTGTTACCAAGATAAGAACCACCGATACCTAAAGAAACAACTGCATCTACACGATTTCTTACAGATTCACGTAAATCTTGAAGACGTTTCATAGATTCAGGAGAATTCAAAGGTCCTTCTTGAATATATGGGCACTGGCTGAATAATACTTTTTCAGGTTCACCATCTTTGGATAAATGACCTTTGATTACGCCAGTTTCACGCATTACATTCATTGCTTTATGAGCTTCTTTTAATTTTTCACCAAAAGCTTCGATATCAGCTTTAGTTACTTTACCTTCGCCAAATAAGTTATCATAGTCAAAAGTAAAGCCAGATTTCAATTTGATACTCATGTTTTTATTTCCCCCTTAACTAAAACATATAGCCTATCATAAAATAGAACTATCCAAAATATCAAAAAATATATTTGAATAGTCCTATTATATCATATTTAGTTTTTATTGACGATTAATTATGCACTTATAAATATCAAATATACTTCATATATTTATTAGCCACGAATAACTGCTAAAACTTCTGCTGTTTTTTCTTCAAGAAGTTTTTTATCGCCACGAGTTTCTACATTAAGACGAACAACTGGTTCAGTGTTGGAAATACGAACATTGAATCTCCATTCAGGATAATCTACACTGAAACCGTCCATTTTGCAAACTTCGCCAGTAGAACCATATTTTTCTTCAATTGCAGCCATAACAGCTTTTGCATCTGCTACTGTGCTATTGATTTCACCGCTGATTGGATAACGTTCCATGCGTTCTTTGAGCATTTCAGACATTTTACCTTCAGCCTGGCATAATAATTCAGCAACTAAAAGCCATGTAATCATACCGCTATCGCAGAAAGAGAAATCTTTGAAGTAGTTATGTGCAGACATTTCGCCGCCATAAACAGCATCTTCTTTACGCATGCAATCTTTAATAAATGCATGACCGCTCTTACACATAACAGGTACACCGCCAGCTTCTTCAACAAGTTCAATTGTGTTCCAAGTGAGGCGTGGGTCATAGATGATTTTAGCACCAGGATTTTTATTTAAAAATGCTTTTGCTAAGAAACCAACGATATAGTAACCTTCAATCATGTCGCCATTTTCATCAAAAATAAAGCAACGGTCAAAGTCACCATCAAAAGCAACACCTAAATCTGCTTTTTCTTCACGAACAACTTTTGCAGTAGCTTCGCGGTTTTCCATTAATAATGGATTTGGTACGCCATTAGGGAATGTACCATCTGGATTGTTATTTACTTTTACAAAGTTGAATGGTAAGCGTTTTTCGAGTTCATCGATAGCTGGGCCAGCTGCACCATTACCAGAGTTTACAACAATTTTTAATGGTTTTAAAGCACTCATATCTACATAAGTTAATAAATGATCGATATAATCTTTCATAATATCAACTTCGATAACTTTTGCAGGTACTTCAGCAGGTGTACCTAAATCGCCAGCCATAACTTTAGCTTCAATATCTTTAAGACCAGTATCACCACTGATAGGACGAGCTTCTTTACGAACTAATTTTAAACCATTGTATTCTTTTGGATTATGACTAGCAGTAATCATGATACCGCCATCTAAACCAAGATGAGCTGTTGCAAAATAAATCATTTCAGTACCACACTGACCGATATCTACAACTTCACAACCCATTTCAGTAAGACCGAGTTCTAAAGCTTTTTGAATATCTGGACCAGAAAGTCTGATGTCATGACCTACTGCAACTCTTTTAGCATTAAATAATGTTGGAAATACACGACCAATTCTATAAGCTAATTCTTCATTAACTTCTTCTGGGAATTTTCCACGAATATCATATGCTTTGAATGCTGATGATTTTAATTCCATATTCTTCACCTCAATAAATTTATAAATCTATAAATATAATATTATTATTTATCAAAATTGCAATCTATTTTTATTTTTTCAGTTTATATAAATATAAAAAATATAGAAAACTTTTTCCTATGCAAATCAAACTGATAATTTGTGTTCATAATACTTTTTCAATAAAGATTTTTCTTGTAATATAAAAAAGTTATCATAAGTGGCACACAAGAGCCAATCCATGCCATAGGATTTGCCCAACATGCACCGATATAACCAAATGCATCAACTAAAAACAGACCAGCTGCTGCTCTCATCACCAATTCCATAATACCTGCAAAAGTAGGAATAATGCTTTGTCCCAAACCTTGCAATGTATAACGTAAATAATAATAAAGATAAAATTAAATAGCATGAACCATTTACATCAAATAAATATGACCATATTCCACTACTTGTTCTTGCCCATCACCCACAAATAATCTAATCAAGATTGGACCTAAACAAATATTCATCATTCCTGCTAAAATACTAAAACCACCTGACATTAAAATACATTTATTAACGCCAGTCTTTATTCTGTCCATGCGACCCGCACCATAATTTTGAGCTGTATAAGCTGCCATTGCCATACCAAAGGACATAAGTGGCATAACAGCTATCATATCTATTTTTTGAGCTGCTGCATATGCTGCTACAGCGACTTCACCTAAATTATTCAAAGGGACTTGCAAGATAATAGCACCGATAGCAATGATTGAAGCTTGAAATCCCATAGGAAGAGCTACTTTTAAATGCTGTATAGCTATTTCTCTAGAAATCTTTAAATCTTTTAATTCAAAATGTAATAGAGGTATTTTCTTTTTAATATAATATACACAACAACCGCCATTGATTAATTGTGCTAATACAGTTGCAAAACCTGCACCTTGAATACCCCAGTTAAATACACCGATAAAAACTACTTCTAAAATGATATTTAATACACAACCTAAGATTAAAAAAATAAAGTGGTGTTTTACTATCTCCTAAAGCGCGAATTAAATTAGAAGACATATTAAACATCATTGTAGCTACAATTCCTAAAAAAATTACAGTTAAAAAAGTACATGCCATATCCAATACTTCTGGTGGTGTCTGTAAAAAATAAGTGCAGGGCGAACCATTATCACGCCAAAAATAGTTACAATAACAGTTGTAATAGCACTCAAAACTACACAAGCGGCTGCACTTTTTTTCATTCCTTCTTCATCTTTTGCCCCAAAGCGCTGTCCTGTGCAAATAGATAATCCAGCTGTAAAACCTATTACAAATCCAATCATAAAGAACATCAAACAGCCACTACAACCCACAGCTGCTAATGCACTTACACCGAGTAAACGACCTACAATTAAAGTATCACTTAATAAATATAATTGTTGAAACACATTACCTACAATAAGTGGCAAAGTAAACATCAAAATTAATTTGGCAGGGCTACCTGTAGTTAAATCTTTTACCATAATATCACCGTCCTTATGTATCAATCCATTTGAAAAATTTCAAATGGATTATAGCTATCTATTCTATATATTTAGTTACAAAAGTTCGTAAATTTTCTTGCAGATAAATTGCTGTAAATTCTAAAGCCTGCGATGATGGCGCTAAGCGATTATAGTGAAAAACTTTTTCTTTATTCACCATATAATCGCAAGGATATGGTATTACATCTACACCTAATTTATTAAAATTAACAACTGCTCTTTCCATATGAAAAGCTGATGTTACAAGTAAAGGCTGTTTATACTTTCTTGATTTTAAAATATTAGTACTATACTCTGCATTTTGTGTTGTATTTAAGCTACGATTTTCTAATAAAATCATATCTTCAGATACACCGAGTTCTTTCAAAATACGTCTGGCAATATCTGCTTCTCTACCACTATCTTCATAAATTTGTCCACCAGATACAATAATTGGTATACCTAATTTCTTCTGTAAGCGAACAGCGGTAAGTAATCGATTTGCTGGTATACTGCATAAAGTTCCTGTTCCAGTAACATCTGGTGTATCGCCTGTAGCTCCACCACCTAAAACAATAATTACATCTGCATTAGGTAAATGTTTTGGTGGGTCATAAGCATCTTCTAATCTACCAATTAACATACTTGCTACATAAGAAGTTGATGCTAAATAAAAAATAAATGTAACAAATGTAATAGCTATTGCTAGTCTTGTTTGTTTCTTTTTTACAACAATAGCTATAAATAAAATAAACAAAAATATACCTGGCGGTAATACCCAACTAGCACCAAATTTTAAAACTCAATCATAAATTCCTTTCTTTCTAATAAATTGTCACAATTTTTTTAATCTATGATAAAATATTAATAAATAATATTTTATTTTTGGAGGGTTTTACTATGATTTTCACAGAACATGAAATTGTCCGCAAAGAAAAAGCAAATGGTGGTAAAGGTCATATCATTATTGAACATTTACTCACTAAAAACGAATTAAAAGAACAATGCGGTATGTTCGCTCATGTTACTTTAGAGCCAAATTGTTCTTTAGGCTATCATGAACATCACGGTAACGGCGAAGCTTATTATATCACTAAAGGCAGTGGTCTTTACAGTGATAACGGAAATATTATTGAAGTTAAAGCTGGTGATGTTGTCTTCTGTCCAGATGGAGAAGGTCATGGCATCGAAAACACATCTTCTTCTGAAAATCTAGAATTCACAGCTCTTATTATCAATACAGTTAAATAAAAATATTGTAGCTACTAAATTAATTAATTTAGTAGCTACTTTTATTTTAACACAATATTTATTTTCGTACACCAATTTGATAATAATTTAAGCCATGACTTTTTACAGTTTTTGCTTTATAAATATTTCGTCCATCAAAGATATCATTACCCTTCATTCTTGCAGCAATTTCCATGAAATCAGGACTTTGGAATTCTTTCCATTCAGTAACAATCACCAAAGCATCTACATCATTTAGAGCATCATATTTATTATTTATATAATCTATATCTACACCTTTAAGATAAAAAGTCTTTGCCATATTCATAGCTTGAGGATCATATGCTTGTATTTTGGCTCCACGTTGTTTTAATTCTTTAATCAATCTAATTGATGGAGCTTCTCTCATATCATCTGTTCCAGGTTTAAAAGCTAATCCCCAAATTGCAATTTTTTTTATCACTTAAATCTTCACCTAAAACTTCTGTGATACTATGCACTAATACCATCTTTTGACGAGAATTTACATTTTCTACAGATGATAATAATTCTGGTTCATAATCATGTTCTTTACTTGTTTTAATCAAAGCTTTTACATCTTTAGGGAAACAACTTCCACCATAACCACAACCTGGATTTAAGAAACTATACCCAATGCGAGAATCACTTGCGATGCCACGTCTTACTTTATTGATATCAGCTCCTACGCGTTCACTGATATTAGCGATTTCATTGATAAAAGAAATCTTAGTAGCAAGCATAGCATTTGCAGCGTATTTTGTGAGTTCTGCACTTTTGATATCCATAGTTACGAAAAATTCACTAGAACGAATAAATGGTTCATATAATTCTTGCATAACTTCTATTGATTTTGCATTTTCAGAGCCAATAACCACTCTATCTGGATGCATAAAATCTTGGCAAGCATTACCTTCTTTTAAAAATTCAGGATTAGATATAACATCAAATTTTAAATCACTACCACGTTTATCTAATTCTTCTTGAATTACAGCTTTTACTTTATCTCCAGTTCCCACTGGTACTGTTGATTTATCCACGATATACATATCATGAATCATATATTGACCGATTTCACGTGCTGCATTCATTACATATTGTAAATCAGCACTGCCATCTTCGCCCATAGGTGTTCCCACTGCGATAAAACAAATATCACTTTCTTTTAAAGCTTCTTTTATATCAGTTGTGAATTTCAAATTGCCTCGCTGTTGAGCTGATTTTACCATTTGTTCTAGACCTGGCTCATATATAGGAATTATTCCCTTTTTCAAATTTTCAATTTTTTGCTCTGCCACATCAACGCAAATAACATTATTTCCTGTAGCGGCAAAACAAGTTCCTGTAACAAGTCCTACATAACCTGTTCCTATCATTGCAACTTTCATTAATATTTACACCTCTATATATAAAATCGCTCACAAATTTATTTATACTTAGTATATTTTGCCTTATTTATGTCTAAATATCAAGAAATTATTTACAAATAACGAATTGTCATTTTATAATAGTACAAATAATAATAAACAATATATATACTATAAAATAAAGGATTGTGATTTTCTATGAAAAAATTTTCTTATACAACTTCTGGTACTTGTTCAAAACTTATAAATTTCAGCCTTGATGAAAACAATATCATTCATGATGTAGAATTCATCGGTGGTTGTAACGGAAATCTTCAAGGTATCAGCAAATTAATCGAAGGTCAATCTGCTCAAAATGTCATTGATAAATGTCAAGGTATACATTGTGGTATGCGTCCTACTTCTTGCCCTGATCAATTATCTAGAGCTTTAAGTGAAGCTATTCAAAAATAATAAATTATAAAGGGTGATTTTTATGCTTTTGATACTCATCTGCATACAAAATTTTCTGCTGACTCTAAAATGTCTATCGAAGATGCCATCTTAAGTGCTAAACAACAAAATATAGGCTTAGTACTCACAGAACATTTAGATTATGATTTTCCTGGTGATGATATCTATGAGTTTAACCCCCAACAATATTTTCAAGAATATTCTATCTACCAATCAAAAACACTCTATTTAGGTGTAGAAGTTGGTATGCAAGAACATACACTCATTCAAAGTAAAAAATTTGTCGAAAGTGCTCCTTTTGACCAAGTTATTTGCTCATTGCATTTATTAGATGGTAAAGATTTATTTTATGAATCCTGTTATACTGAAGATAAGCATACTGTATATCTAAACTATTTAAACACAATGATAAAATTAATCAAACAACATGATTTTGCTAATATACTAGGTCATGTAGATTATATTTGTCGTTATGCTCCATATGCCAAAAAAGATATTTGCTATGAAGAAGTCCATGACACTATTGATATTCTTTGGCAGACAATCATTGACAAAGGTATTGTGCCTGAACTAAATACTAGACGTTTTGATAACTCTAATAATATATCTATTTTATTAAAATTATATGAACGCTATGCTATGCTTGGTGGTAAATATGTAAGTATAGGCTCTGATGCACATAAACCAGAAAATATAGGTTTTGCCTTTAAAGAAGCTTATGCATTACTTGATAAATTAAATTTACAACCAGTATATTTTGTCAATCGTCAAATGCAACTCAGTAAAATTTAAAATAAACATTAGAAAGAAGGGTTTGTATGTCCTTAAAAAAAGCTATTTCTACAGGATTGTGTATTTCTTTACTATTTACATCTGGAACTCCTGCTCTAGCTGGCAGTTTAAATAGTACAAATACAGCTCAGCCTCCATCTTATAATTATAATGTTTTAGACTCTACTAATCTCCAATCAAAATTATTATTAGTTGAGCAATCTGTATATGGACAAGAGCAAACAGGTGCCCTATTAGATAGAATTAGTCGCCTAGAAACAGATTTTTATGGTAAAACATCTAGTTCTAAAACAGCACTTAGCGACCGTATAAATACATTATATTCCACTATGTTTGATAATAGCGTTCGTCCTTCTGCTATCACTCAAATGAATGGTATTGAATGGTTTTTAAGTCGCCATGTTTCCATAAAATCTATTACCGATAGATTAACTACATTAGAAACTCAAATTTACGGTAAACCAATAACTGGCACATTACAAAAACGTATGAATGATTTGGCTATGCTTGCTTATGGCAATTCAGATACTAAAACACCTCTTATAGCCACTACTATTCCTGTAGATACATTAGTTAAAATAAAATTAGTTACACCACTCAATACAGAAACTTCTAAAGTTGGTGATAAAGTAAAATTCCAAGCAGCTGAAGATGTTATTTATAATGGTCAATTAATCATTGCAGCAGGTGCTCCTGGTGAAGGTGTTGTTACTAAAGTAAAAAGCGCTAGAAACTTCGGTCGCAACGGTGAAATTGATGTAGACTTCCAACAAATTCAAGCATTTGATGGAACATATATTCAAACAACTTTAGGTGATAAAGCAAAAAAAGAAATTGAAAACTTAGCTATGGCTGCTGGTGCAAGTATAGCAGGTATTGCTCTTTTAGGGCCAATAGGTATTGTCGGCGGAATTTTCGTCAATGGTAAAGATATCGACTTACCTACAGGTACAGAATCCTATATTCAAACTAAAACAGCAACTAATATCTATGCTATTCAAACAAATTTAGATGATAATTTCAAAGTAAATACACCGCCAATTACTGAAGAAGAATCCTACTCTAGCTCAACAGATACTTCATCTAATTCAGATGTTAATACTTCTACATCTACAACTACAGAAAATAGTTCTTCTTCCAGTAGTACAGATTATAATACAAATACTTCATCTTCAAATAATGATATTTCTGCAGAAAACAATATTTATGATTATGAATATTAATTTTTTATAGAGACCAGATAATATCTGGTCTCTTTTTCTAAGGAGGATTTTATTTTGGACGAGGCTCAACTTCGCTTTCTATTTGTATTTACAGATTTAATTGCTCCACTTATTGCCGGTTATTTATGTTATCGCTATCAAGTAATCACACAAGATTTTTGTAATAAACTTATAAAAATCAATATTCGATTAGTCGTTTCCATCTTATCTTTTTTAAGCTTTTGGACTTTAAAAATAAGTACAGATTTATTATGGCTTCCTTTATTTGGTTTTTTGGCCTGCATTATTCCTGGATTGATTGCCAAATATACATTTGCTTCTAGTTATAAAAATCTAAACGACCGCGGTGCTTATATGATGGCATCTATGCTATCTAATATTGGTACTTTATCTGGTCTATGTGCTTTTATAGTTTATGGTATTCAAGGCTTTGCTTATCTTCAAATTGTAGCCATGTTCCAAACTTTATTTACATTAAGCGTTTGCTTTCCTTTAGCTAACTATTATCATTCAAAAGCTAGCCGTAGACATCATCAAAAAAAATCAAATCAGTATCCGCAAACTATTATTCAATCTCAATCAATTACCAGTTTTAGCAATGATTATCGGTTTTTGTTTAGCTTTAAAAAATATCCCTACACCACAAATTGGTTATGATATTTTTAATTATTTAGTACATATAGGTGCTTGGGCAGGTCTATTTCCTGTTGGTTATATCACTAGATTTGATAAAGCCAAATATTTTTTACGTAAAACAAGCGATATCATTGTAGTAAAATTTATTGTACTTCCTTTAATCGCCTATTTTGTTGTAATTTATCTTTTCAATGATCCTATTTTAATTGGCAGTATGATTATCGCTTTTTCTGCTCCAACTGCAATCAATGCTGTACTTGCTTGTAGCATATATAAATTAAATATAAATATTGCCATCTCTTCATTTTTATCTACAACAATCATATTCTTACTGATAATATTCCCTTTATATTTCTTTGTAATCAAAGATTTAATCATACCTTAATCAAAGATAAAAAACAAATAAGTAGTTTATAACTACTTATTAAAATAATTTTAAGAAAATTTATTTTTGTCTTTACATGTACATTGTATACATGATACAATATGCATGTAAAAAAGATAATTTTTCGCGGAGGCGATTTAAATGCGTATAGAACATGATTTTTTAGGTGAACTTGAAGTTCCTGATAATGCTTTTTATGGTGTACAAAGTCTTAGAGGTTCTCATAATTTTAACATCACTGGACAAAAACTAGACTCTGATTTTATCATTGCACTAGCTATGGTAAAAAAAGCTGCTGCTATGGCAAATTTAAAAACAGCTCGTCTTGACAGTAAAATTGCTAAAGCTTTAATAGCAGCTGCTGATGAAATTATTGCTGGAAAATTACATGACAATTTTATTGTTGATCCTATTCAAGGTGGCGCAGGTACTTCTATCAATATGAATATGAATGAAGTACTTTGTAATCGTGCCTTAGAAATTATCGGAAAGAAAAAAGGCCGTTATGATATTATTTCTCCAAATAATCATGCTAATATGGCTCAATCTACAAATGATGCTTTTCCAACAGCTATAAAATTATGTATTATTTTAAAATCTCGCAAATTAAAAATTGCTTTAAAACGTTTATCTTGGGAATTAGAACGCAAAGCTCAAGAATTTAAAGATGTTCTCAAAATGGGTAGAACACATCTTCAAGATGCCGTGCCTATTACTTTAGGACAGGAAATGTCTGCTTATGCTTCCGGTGTAAATCGCGGTTTACGTCGCATCGAACATGCTTTAATCAATTTGCACTATATCAACATGGGCGGGACAGCTATCGGCACTGGATTAAATGCTGAACCTAATTACATTCCTGAAGTTGCTAAAATTTTATCTGTATTAGCTGAAGAAGATTTCCATGTAGCTGAAAATTTAATTGATGCTACTAATAATACAGATGGATTTGCTGATATGTCTTCTGCTTTAAAAAATACAGCACTTATGCTCATAAAAATGGCAAATGATTTCCGTTTAATGGCTTCTGGCCCTCGTTGCGGTTTAAATGAATTAAAATTACCAGCTCGTCAACCAGGTTCTTCCATCATGCCAGGAAAAGTAAATCCTGTTATCGCTGAAGTCTTAAATCAGACTTGCTACCAGATCATTGGCAATGATACTGCTATCTGCCTTGCTGTTGAAAACGGTCAATTTGAATTAAACGTTATGGAACCTGTAATTGCATTTAACATCTTTAATTCCTTAAAATATATGACAAATGCTGTTAATACTTTTGTTGATAATCTCTTAATCGATTTAGAAGCTAATAAAGAACAATGCTATACTTGGCTCAATCATAGTGTTGGTACAATCACAGCATTACTTCCTCATATTGGCTATGAAAATGCTTCTATGATCGCTAAAGAAGCTTATCAAACTAATAAACCTGTACGTGAAATCATCTTAAGTAAAAATCTATTAACTGAAGAAGAATTAGATATTATCTTATCTCCAAGTGAAATGACTCGTCCTGGTATCGCTGGTGATAAATTATTAAAAGAAAATCTTCGCAAAAGAGCTTAATATAAAAATTACCCCTAGTAATAAAATTTACTAGGGGTTTATTTTATTTTGTATTTATTTTTGCCATTAATGATGGTAATTCTTTAATATCATTGATTGTATAAGCTGGATTTTCCACTTTGCCAAAGCCATAACTTGCAAAAATCATAGGAATATTTGCCATTTCACAAGCTTCAAAATCGCCTTGTGTATCTCCTACATAAATAGCTTCATCTATATTATTTTTTTCATCAATAATTTAATAGTTTCGCCCTTATGCAATCCTGTATCACCATAACATAAATGGTCTTTCACTTTATCTGTCATATTTGCATATCTTAAAGTTGTTTCGATATAGCCTACCTGACAATTACTTACGACATATAAATTATAATCCTTTGCTAATTCGTTTAAAGTATCAATAACACCATCATAAAAAACGCCTGAATGTTTTTCTAAATAAGCATCTTCATAATCATAACAAGCCTGACAAACTTCAGCACGTTTTTCATCATCTAAAGTAGGCAACATAAGTCTACCAATTTCATCCATGGTTTTACCGAATAATTTTTTTAATTTATCGCCATCTAAATTTGCTTTAATTCCTGCTTTTTCCCAAATAGCTTCATTCCAACTTTCAGCTACTACATCAGTAGAATCCCACAAAGTACCATCAATATCAAAAATAATATTTTTCATAGAAATCTCCTTATTATAAAAGTATTTATTTCCATTTTAAGAAAAATCTTGAAATTAATCAACAATAATTTATCTAAAAAAGAAGACTTTTTATTTTAACCATACTGAGCAAGAAGTCTCCTACCTTTAAGGTAGTGAGATGAATTGCTCCTTAGGAGATTGACTGGATATATGTTTTATGAGATAATCTTATTGGTCGAATATAAAAAAATGTGGTGATTATAATGAATTTAGACAACAATGCTCATTCAGTATTTTTGCTAAATTATCATTTAGTATTAGTCATAAAATATAGAAGAAAAGTTTTTGATGACAACATTTCTTCACGAGC
>ENA-OPZD01000086-OPZD01000086.1-human-gut-metagenome-genome-assembly--contig:-NODE-86-length-36489-cov-3.426434_pt1 | contig 36489 bp, 41 predicted proteins | sample MGYA00242479_ERZ504495 | MGnify/ENA primary metagenome ERZ504495 (study PRJEB26092, sample SAMD00036286) | human gut metagenome | host: Homo sapiens | study: EMG produced TPA metagenomics assembly of... | reverse complement strand
GTCGATCAGGGCATCAACAGCTTCCTGAAGCATACGTTTCTCGTTACGAACGATAATATCCGGTGCACCTAATTCCAGAAGTCTCTTCAGACGGTTGTTACGGTTGATGATTCTTCTGTAAAGGTCATTTAAGTCAGATGTAGCAAAACGTCCTCCATCCAGCTGAACCATAGGACGAAGATCCGGCGGGATTACAGGGATCACTGTCATGATCATCCACTCAGGACGGTTTCCAGACTCACGGAAGGATTCTACAACTTCCAGACGTTTGATGATTCTGGCACGTTTCTGGCCTGTAGCATCTTTTAATTCTTTTTTCAGTTCAACAGAATCTTTCTCAAGATCAATTGCCTCAAGAAGCTCTTTGATGGATTCTGCACCCATACCTACACGGAAATCATACCCATAAGCCTCACGTGCATCCTGATATTCTCTCTCTGTAAGTACCTGTTTGTACTGGAGTCCGGAATTAGCCGGATCCAGTACGATATAGTTAGCAAAGTAAAGAACTTTCTCCAGAGTTCTCGGAGAAATGTCAAGGATCAGTCCCATACGGGACGGAATTCCTTTGAAATACCAGATGTGGGATACCGGAGCAGCCAGCTCGATATGTCCCATACGCTCTCTACGTACAGAGGATTTGGTAACTTCTACACCACATCTGTCGCAGACAACACCTTTATAGCGAATCTTTTTGTACTTTCCACAGTGGCACTCCCAGTCCTTGCTCGGTCCAAAGATTCTTTCACAGAAAAGTCCGTCTTTCTCCGGCTTTAAGGTACGGTAGTTGATGGTCTCAGGTTTAAACCTCGCCTCTTGACCACTCTCTGATTTTCTCAGGGGACGCCAGTCCGATTTTGATGGCATCGAAAGTCATTGGCTGATATGTTTCATTGGCGTTAGTTGTTTTCTGCCATGTATTCTTTCCCCTTTCTTACTCTTCGTCATTGTCTTCAAGAGCCTCATCCAGCTCAATGAAGTCATCCTCATCTTCATCCTCGTCAATGTCAACGAGTTCTTCTCCGTCAAAACTCCTGCTTTGTATAGCCATGTTTGCCGTAGTCTTCTTCTCTGTCATGATGTCTTCTGGAATCTCCCTCGATGACAGAACGAAGGTCTGTGTCACCGTAATCTACAGATTCAAGAAGATGTACTTCTGTATTGTCATCCTTGAGTACCTTCACATCCAGACCAAGAGACTGAAGTTCTTTTAAGAGAACCTTGAAGGATTCCGGAATACCCGGCTCAGGAATATTGTCACCCTTGATGATTGCTTCGTATGTCTTAACACGTCCAACAACATCATCGGATTTTACTGTCAGGATTTCCTGCAGTGTGTAGGATGCACCGTATGCTTCCAGTGCCCAAACCTCCATCTCACCAAAACGCTGTCCACCGAACTGTGCTTTACCACCCAGTGGCTGCTGTGTTACCAGAGAGTAAGGACCTGTAGAACGTGCATGGATCTTATCATCAACCAGATGGTGCAGTTTCAGATAATGCATGTGACCAATTGTTACAGGACTGTCGAAATACTCTCCTGTACGGCCGTCACGCAGACGCACTTTACCGTCTCTGGAAATCGGAACACCCTTCCACAGTGCTCTGTGGGCTTTGTTCTCATCCAGATACTGCATTACATCCGGTGCTAAAATGTCTTTGTATTTCTCGCGGAACTCTTCAAAGTCTTCTGTGTTTACATAGTCGTTTGCAAGTTCCAGTGTATCCTGGATATCATGCTCGTTTGCACCCTGGAAAATAGGAGTTGCAACGTTGAATCCAAGTGCTTTCGCAGCAAGGCTTAAGTGAATCTCCAGGACCTGTCCGATATTCATTCGGGAAGGCACACCCAGAGGGTTCAGCACGATATCAAGAGGACGTCCGTTCGGAAGGAATGGCATATCTTCAACAGGAAGTACACGGGAAACAACACCCTTGTTACCATGACGTCCGGCCATCTTATCACCAACGGAAATCTTTCTCTTCTGTGCGATGTAGATACGTACGGACTGGTTAACACCAGGTGACATCTCATCGCCGTTCTCTCTTGTAAATACCTTGGCATCTACGATAATACCGTATTCACCGTGAGGTACTTTCAGAGAAGTATCACGTACTTCACGTGCTTTCTCACCAAAGATTGCACGAAGAAGTCTCTCTTCTGCCGTAAGCTCTGTCTCTCCCTTAGGAGTAACTTTACCAACAAGGATATCGCCGGCACGTACTTCAGCACCGATGCGGATAATACCACGCTCATCCAGATCTTTCAGTGCATCGTCGCCCACGCCAGGAACATCACGTGTGATCTCTTCCGGTCCCAGTTTGGTATCACGGGCTTCGCATTCATATTCTTCAATATGAACAGATGTATAAACATCGTCCATAACAAGTCTTTCACTGAGGAGTACCGCATCCTCGTAGTTATAACCTTCCCATGTCATGAATCCGATCAGCGGGTTCTTACCAAGAGCAAGTTCTCCGTTTGCTGTGGAAGGACCATCTGCGATAACCTGTCCTGCCTCTACGTGCTCACCCTGGAATACGATTGGTTTCTGGTTATAACAGTTACTCTGGTTACTTCTCAGATATTTAGTCAGATGGTAATCATCTTTTGTACCATCATCATTCTTAATGCTGATATCTGTAGATGTGGAACGAAGTACAGTACCAGATTTCTTTGCAACTACGCAGACACCGGAGTCAACTGCTGTCTTCACTTCCATACCAGTACCAACTACCGGAGCCTCTGTTGTCAGAAGCGGCACAGCCTGACGCTGCATGTTTGATCCCATCAGCGCACGGTTGGCATCGTCGTTCTGCAGGAACGGGATCAGGGCAGTAGCGACGGAGAATACCATACGAGGAGATACATCCATGTAATCAAACATATGACGCTCATACTCCTGAGTCTCTTCACGGAAACGACCGGATACATTCTTATGAATGAAATATCCTTCTTCGTCCAGAGGCTCATTCGCCTGTGCTACATGGTAATTATCCTCTTCATCAGCAGTCATATATACAACCTCATCTGTTACACGAGGATTCTTAGGATCTGATTTGTCGATCTTGCGGTATGGTGCCTCAATAAATCCGTACTGATTGATTCTTGCATAAGATGCAAGAGAGTTGATCAGACCGATGTTAGGACCTTCAGGTGTCTCGACAGGGCACATTCTTCCGTAATGGGAGTAATGGACATCTCGAACCTCGAATCCGGCTCTGTCTCGTGACAGACCACCAGGTCCCAGGGCGGAAAGACGTCTCTTGTGTGTCAGCTCACCAAGAGGGTTGTTCTGATCCATGAACTGTGACAGCTGGGAAGAACCGAAGAACTCTTTCACTGCTGCAGTTACAGGTTTAATATTGATCAGGGACTGTGGAGAAATATTCTCTGTATCCTGAGTTGTCATTCTCTCACGAACCACACGTTCCAGTCTGGAAAGACCGATTCTGTACTGGTTCTGAAGCAGCTCACCTACCGCACGTATACGACGGTTGCCAAGGTGATCGATATCATCGGCATTGCCAAGGCCATATTCCAGATGCATATTGTAGTTAATAGAAGCAAAGATGTCTTCTTTTGTGATATGCTTCGGAATCAGATCATGGATATCTCTGTGGATTGCTGCAATCCTGTCTTCTAATGTATCATTTTCTTCCAGAATGTTTTCGAGAACAGGGTAGTATACTGCTTCTGTAACACCGATGCTCTTTGGATCTTCGATTTCCGGAAGATAGTGGCGGATATCAACCATTAAGTTAGAAAGAACCTTGATTCTGCGGTCTTCCTCGCCAAGGATCCATACATATGGAACAGCGCTGTTCTGGATGGTATTTGCCATTTCTTTTGTCACAACAGTTCCTTCTTCTGCCAGGATTTCGCCTGTAGAAGCATCAACAACATCCTCAGCCAGTCTGTGACCAACGATTCTTCTGTTGAGGTGGAGCTTCTTGTTAAATTTATAACGTCCAACTTTCGCAAGGTCATATCTTCTCGGATCAAAGAACATTGCATTGATAAGGCTCTCCGCACTCTCAACTGCAAGCGGCTCACCCGGACGGATTTTCTTGTATAATTCAAGAAGACCTTCCTGATAGTTGGTGGATGTATCCTTTGTAAAACTTGCAAGGATCTTTGGCTCTTCACCGAAGAGATCAATAATCTCTGCATTGCTTCCTACACCAAGTGCTCGGATCAGAACAGTGATCGGAACCTTTCTTGTTCTGTCAACACGTACATAGAAAACATCATTAGAGTCTGTCTCATATTCCAGCCATGCACCTCTGTTCGGGATAACAGTACTGGAGAACAGTCTCTTACCAAGTTTATCATGCGCTATTGCGTAATAGATTCCAGGGGAACGTACTAACTGGCTGACAATTACTCGCTCTGCACCATTGATGACAAAGGTACCTGTAACAGTCATGATCGGTAAATCTCCCATGAAAATCTCGTGTTCGTTGATTTCCTCTGTTTCTTTGTTAATCAGTCTCACTCGAACCTTCAAAAGGTGCGGCGTAAGTTGCGTCACGTTCTTTACACTGTTCGATAGTATATTTCGCATCCTTCTCGTCAAATGTAAAGTCGATGAATTCCAGGCTGAGCTTTCCGCTGTAGTCCGCGATCGGAGAAATATCATCAAAGACTTCCCTAAGTCCTTCATCAAGAAACCATTTATAAGAATCCCTCTGGACTTCGATCAGGTTTGGCATTTCCAGGACTTCTTCTTGTCTCTGGTAGCTCATACGCATGCTTTTTCCAGTTTTTACAGAACGAATTCTGTTTTTTTCCATTGACGTTTCACCCCTGTTTTTTCTTTAAATTTATTATAACTTGACCCTTTTTGTCAAAAGACATAAAGGCACATCTTGCCATAATATAGCATTCTTCACTATAGCACAGCAAGTTGCGCCTGTCAATCACTTTTTTGATATTTTTTTAATTTTTTCAAATAATTGCAGCAGTCGCTATTTCGTTACTGTGAACGGCGTGAACAGTAACGCTATTTCTTCGAGATTTTACTGTTTTCTTACGTGGATACGATTTGAATATCCATTTTCTTCAAAACGATTGCCTTTATAACTGCTGATATGAGAACGGATAAATTCCGCCGCATATCCTCTGTTGCTGCGGAAGGAATTTCCGTCTGCCGAAATCCCCTTTGATCCGGCAATGCGCAGACCTGATTTTTTATTGGAACCACAGACATTTCCCTGCACAGAAGAATGATTGCTTCTTATATTGAGTTCAATTCCATTGATCGCATTTTCAGAAACAAAATTATCCGCTACCATTGCTGACTCACATCTCTGCAGAAGAATTCCTCTTGCCTTATTTTTAAAACTGTAATTACCATCAACCACACTCTTATCAATGCATTTTACAAGTATGCCATTTGCCGCACTGGTACTGACTCTGTTGTGTTCAATACGGCTTCCTGCTGCAAGCCCTGAAGCCAGAATCCCATCTTTCATAAATCCGGAGACTGTATTTCCGTAAATCCGGCAGATTTTCTGTGAAGCCTCTGTTCCGACTGCATAAATCCCATATCCGTTTCCGCCGGAAAGATTGTTATAGGAAACTCTGATATTGCTTCCCTTGGCAACACTGATCCCCACATTGTTGTAGGTATGACTATCAGAAAGTCTGACTGTGTTCCCCCTGCATGAACAGTCTTCTGCAAGGGAAAATTTAATTCCGTCGCAATTTCCGCTGATCGTATTATTTCTGGCTGTAACTCCGCGAATAATATATCTTCCCACCGGAATTCCATTGGTCGTCGGATTTGCTGTATTCTCAGGATCATCATCTTCAGAAGGAATAGTTTCTCCTGCTGAGCCCAGAGATACCTCGCCTGTGATCCAGATTCCATATCCATTCCATTGTTTGCCATCTATTACGGTTGGTTCCAGAACTGTGATCTGATTATCAGCGATCAGAATATTCTCTGCGTACTGATTTCCCTCCGGAGATACTTCCTGACCGCTGACAGTATGTGCATTTCTGGTATAAACAGAACGCACATAAACACCACCGCCCACATTTGTCATGGTATTTCCCGTCACAACCGTATCCTGATAATTCAGGCACCATATTGCTCTCTTTTTCAGATTATTAAACCGGTTGTTACTGATCGTGATATTTTTATACGGTTTATCAAACATCATGCTGTGGCTTCCAATGCCGGCAAATACATCTTCAAAGGTATTATCCTTTATCACAATGTTCTCACAGACACTTCCGTCATATGGAAGATATCCTGGGAAAATTCTCGGCATACAGGCATCAAGCTGGATACATTCCTGTCCGCCGCCTGTAAACTCTTTCCAGTAGCCCCTGAACGTACATCCTGTAATTTCCGCATTCTTCACTCCTGCAAGTTCCAGAAAATGCGATTTAAGGTTATTGAGAAATGTAACATTCTTCACTGTAACATTCGTAGCATGACCGATCCTAAACCTACAAACCCTCCAGGTCCTCCCTTGTCTTCCACACATTCATAATTTGAATCCCAGATTCCGCCATCGATAGTTATATTACGGTATCCCTCGTATCCGCCTGCAGATTTCTGTGTATCGCCAAGACGGAGCAGGATTTCTTTTCGCGGTGAAGTCTTTGTTATCGTGGCACCCTCTGCATATAGATAGATATTGCTGTACATATGCAAAGTTCCCGTAAGTGTATAATTTCCGGGCGGCACGATAACTTTGCACTGCTTTTCATCCGTTGCCTTGTCCCTGGCCTGTGCCAGCAGTGTATTTAACTTTACAGTAATATCCTCTCCATCCTGCACATTCAGCACAAGTTCCTGCATATTTTCGCGGAACTGATCCGCATCCTCCGCAGAAAAAGTTTCAACGTCTCCATCACTGAAACCGTCGTCATCCCCAAATTCATTCTCTTCAGTTTTCTCTACCGACTGCGTATCCGGTATTGACACATCTCCAAAAGTCTCTGAATCTTCTGATGAATCTTCAAACATCTGTCCTTCTTCCAGTTCAGCCGCCTGTACCTTTACACCTGCATATGGAGTCAGGCAAAGCTGGGCTGCAATGATGATACCAAATATGACTGCCGTTTTTCTTTTCATCATAGTCTGTAATCCTCCGGCTCTGTAAAAAAAGCAGGAATACCAGTGGCATTCCTGCTTGCAAATCTTCTATATATAATAGGAAGATAATTATTTAAGATTAACCTTAGCGCCTTCAGCTTCAAGTTTTGTTTTGATATCTTCAGCTTCTGCTTTGGATGCGCCTTCTTTAACAACCTTAGGAGCTCCGTCAACCATTTCTTTAGCTTCTTTAAAGACCTAAGCCAGTTACTTCACGAACAACTTTGATAACTTTAACTTTGTTTGGTCCAACTTCTGCAAGTTCTACATCGAACTCATCTTTCTCTTCTGCTGCTTCTGCTGCTCCAGCTGCTGCTACTACAACACCTGCTGCTGCGGATACACCAAACTCTTCTTCACAAGCTTTTACTAAGTCGTTTAATTCTAATACAGATAATTCTTTGATTGCTGCAATAAATTCTTCTGTTGTTAATTTTGCCATTTTAAATTCCCTCCATATAATATTATTTAATTCGGTAACTCTTCAGCATCCTCGTGGATGGTGATTTTCGAATAGTTACTAGATTCGTTTTATGCCTCTGGCATCAAAAATTATTCAGCTGCTGCTTCAGAGCCGTTTTTCTCAGCGATCTGATTAAGCACACGAGCGAAGTTTGTAATCGGAGACTGGATGCTTCCAAGCAGTTTGCCGAGAAGTTCTTCTCTGGACGGGATTCCAGCCAGTGCCTGAATACCTGCCTGATCGTTGTAGTTTCCTTCAACGATACCTGCAACTAATTCTAAAGCCGGTGCTTTCTTTGCGAATTTATCAAGGATTCTTGCAGGAGCAGTTGCGTCTGTAGCAGAGATTGCTATAGCGTTTGTTCCATGTAAGTGCTGGATAAGTTTTTCGCACTGAGTACCTTCGAATGCACGATGCATCATTGTGTTTTGTATACTTTGTATACAACACCAGCTTCTCTTAATTCCTTACGTAAAGCAGTATCCTGTTCAACTGTAAGACCGCTGTAGTTAACAAGTACTACAGATTCTGCATCTTTCACGTTGTTGATAATTTCGTCTACGATTGGTTGTTTAAGTTCTACTTTTGCCATGAAATGGTACACCTCCTTATAGATTTTGTATACCGCTGCAAATGAGTAAATAAAAAGCCTTACTGTCTGGCAGTAGGGCTTGCGTAATCTTACATAAAATATAAAGAATACTTAGTCCTCGGTAGGCGTTTACAACTTATGCCTTGCGGCACCTACTGTCTTCGGCAGCGTTCTGGTATAAGATAGCATATGAGATTTGAGTTGTCAAGAGGTTTTTTCGGTTTTTGTTGATTTTTTCATTAAGGGACGCGTAAGCAGGATTCTCTTTTGGGGTTCAGTTTCGGGAGCAGGAACTCTAAGGCCTGCAAAATCTGCTAAGTGCATGAAAAAAGAAGGCAAAACTCGCCTGCGGCTCAGACAGTTGCCTTCTTTTTTCATAACGCAGATTCCGCAGGCCTAAGAGTTACTACACTCCCTGCAAGATTCACCCCAAAAGAGAATCCTGCTTACGCTGGTAGTTGGAAAATTGTCGTTACTGTTCACACACCACTGTCCTGCGAGGTGTTTTGGCATGAATATGCCAAAATCCCGAGACATACAAGCCAAATTCCATTGCCGCAGCAATCTGGAATGAATTTTGGCTACGTTACTGTGAACGGAGTGAACAGTAACAAATTGTCAGTATATCATAAAACAAATTTCTGCTATATTGATGCAGGGTGAGTTCTTCATATGCGCAGTATAGTATAGTACAGTATAGGTATAAGATGTAACGAATCACGTTATTCTTATATTGTGCCAAAGATACGGTCTCCGGCATCTCCAAGGCCTGGGCAGATGTAGGCGTGATCATTTAATTCACGATCAAGATGTCCACAGTAAATCTGAACATCCGGATGTGCTTCGTGGAGACGTTTGAGTCCTTCAGGGGCTGCGATGATGCACATGAATTTAATGTTTTTTCCGCCCTGTTTTTGACAAAGTCAACGGCTGCTTCTGCGGAGCCACCGGTTGCGAGCATTGGATCTACGATCACTGAAATTCGTTCATCAATTGCTTCCGGGAGTTTGCAGTAGTATTCGTGTGGTTCATGGGTTACAGGATCACGATAGAGTCCTACATGGCCTACTTTTGCAGATGGCACAAGTGTGAGAATACTGTTTACCATTCCAAGGCCTGCGCGGAGCACAGGGATAACCGCCAGCTTCTTTCCTGAGATCATTGGTGTCATGCAGGTTTCAATAGGGGTTTCTACTTCTACATTTTCTACAGGAAGATCCCGGAGAGCTTCGTATCCCATGAGGATTCCAATCTCTTCTACTAATTTACGAAATTCATTTGTTCCTGTGTTTTTGTTTCTCAGCATGGATATTTTATGCTGGATCAGCGGATGATTCATAATATAAACGTTTTCCATTATCTTAATTCCTCGCTTAGTTGAATATTTGTTACTTTTTATAAATTCTACATCTGCTTACGTACAATGCGGTATTCGTCACCCATCTTGAAGTATGGACACTGATTGAAGTTTCCGGTGATGAACTTCACCATTTCATCTTCGTCAAGATTTATTTCACAGGTGTAGCATTCATAGTCATCATCATAACTGTAGTTTACACAATATTCGCAGTTTACTGCATCGGACATTATTTACTCCTCTCTTTGTTTCCGGCATATTTCATTTCTATCCGGTATCTCCTTTTGGATTTTTTCTGTTGCCTTTGTACCTGTGCAAAGTTTGCTGTTTCTGATATACTATGGTGTTGGGATCAAAAGATATTTCTTCCCTGAACTATTGCTTATAGCAATTCCATAAAATAACTATGAGGTTACATTTATGATATTATATCATATATCTGCAAAAAAATTAATAACACGCTGTACTTTTTCAATGCTCGCAGCATCTCTTATATTATGTCCGGCTGTTTTTTCCGGATGTTCGGCAAAAACGGAAAATGTCAAAAATACGGATGCCGGTTCCCAGGATCCCATCTCTGCCACTGCGATCAAACTGAATACTGCAGTTACGGTCACTATCTATGATTCTCAGGACAGAGAGCTGCTTACAGAATGCATGAATCTTTGTGACAAGTATGAGAAAATATTCAGCCGCACCGCAGATGACAGTGAATTATATCAGTTAAACCATCGGGAACTTACACCTGTGAAGGGAACAGAGGATACTTATCAGGTGTCGGCTTCTCTGGCGGAGCTGGTTTCTAAGGGACTTGATTATTCTGTATTATCTGAGGGTGCATTTGATATTGCTATTGAACCGCTGACTTCTCTGTGGGATTTTACTGCTGAAAATCCAAAAGTGCCCAAGGACAGTCTGATCCAGGCAGCACTGCCCAAATGTAATTATCACAATATCTCTGTTGATACAGATAAAAATGAGATTACATTAAAGACAGACGATACTGCAATCGAACTCGGTGCCATTGCCAAGGGTTATATCGCAGACCGCCTGAAGGATTATCTGGTTTCTCAGGATGTAAAAAGTGCGATCATCAATCTTGGCGGAAATGTTCTCTGTATTGGCGAAAAACAGACAATTCTGCTTTTAAGATCGGGATCCAGAAACCATTTGCAGACCGAAGCGAAACTATTGCTGTTATGGACATCAGGGATAAGTCAGTGGTTTCCTCAGGAATTTATGAGAGATGCTTTGAACAGGATGGCACTTTGTATCATCACCTGCTCAATCCTAAAACCGGCTATCCTTATGATAACGGGCTGATTGCAGTTACCATTATTTCCGATCAGTCTGTGGATGGGGATGCGCTGAGCACGACCTGCTTTGCTCTTGGTCTGGAGGATGGCATGAAACTGGCCGAGTCTCTGGACGATGTACAGGCATTTTTCGTAACTTCTGATTATGAGATTCACTATACCAGAGATTTCCAGAAAAAAAATCAAAGTTACGGAAACAGAATAAATCTGTCTCTGATGACTTAAATTGAAAAAACAGAAATATAAATCAACAATTATTAACTGGTGTTTTTGACTTAAGTCAACCTTGTACAGATGACAAAAGTCCCCCTGCTTATTGCTTTTCGCAACCTCCGCAGGGGACTTATCCGATTCAGTTAAACTTATCACTCAGCCTGACAGTTCTTCTGATGATTATTCATTTTTTAGTCTGCTATATACTGATTGCATTCAAAACACTTGCAATCCATATAGGATTTCACTGATTCAGTCAGAATCTCACTCCACATCAAATTTCTCCAGACTTTCCAGTCTTGCTCTGTATTTGGAGTCATAGGCATCTGTAAACGAAGCCTCTTTCTTCATTTTTTCGAGAGCTGCTGCTGCTTTTTTAACTGTCTGGATAGTACCGGCACCTGCTACACAGCCGCCCGGACATGCCATTCCTTCCAGCAGATATCCATTATATTTACCAATCTTGGCCATCTGGAGCATCTTCTTACAGTTCTGCAGACCTTCTGCATTCATTACCTTTACTTCCCGATCAGGATCAATACGCTTCACCGCATGGACAACCGCTTCTGCCACACCACCGCTGACTGCGAAACCTCTTCCGTCAGCACTGGCACGAAACAGTGGCTCTCCTTCCGGAATATCTTTCCAGTCCACGCCTTTGGCATCAAACATTCCTGCCACTTCCTCAAAGGTCAGCACAAAATCCACATAGCTGCGGATACTCTTACGGCTGGCTTCCAGCTTCTTGGCTGCACAGGGACCTACGAAAACTATCTTACAATTCGGTTCCTTCTGCTTGATCAGTCTGGCAGTAAGAACCATAGGTGTCAGTGCCATGGAGATACATTTCGCCTGTTCCGGGAATAATTTCTTAGCCATCATAGACCAGGACGGACAACAGGATGTAGCCATAAACGGAAGTTTCTCAGGAACTTCCTCCAAAAAGTCCTTTGCCTCCTCCACTGTGCACAAATCTGCACCGACTGCAACCTCTCTTACATCTGTAAAGCCAAGTGCCTGAAATGCACCCCGTATCTTATTATTCTCCATACCTGGGAACTGACCTGCAATGGCAGGCGCCACGATTGCATACACTGGTGTTTCACTTTTTAATGCCATAACAGTCTGGAAAATCTGTCCTTTGTCTACAATAGCGCTGAACGGACAGCTCACCAGACACTGTCCGCAGGATACACATTTGTCCTGATCAATCTCCGCTCTTCCGTATTCGTCAGAACCAATGGCATTCATGCCGCAGGCCTTTGAACAGGGACGTTCCTGTTTGATGATTGCATTATACGGACAGGCTTCCAGACACTTTCCGCATTTGATGCAGGCATCTTCATCAATATGTGATCTGCCGCCTTCCATATGTACTGCTTTCTTTGGACAGACCTCCACACAGGGATGCTCCAGACAGCCCTGACAGCCCTCTGTGATCATTACCCTTTTCTCAGGGCAGGAATTACAGGCAAAACTTGATTACATTGATAAGCGGCGGTTCATAATACTTTTCCTCAATAACGCTGGCTTCCACACCTTTTGAGATTGGCGCATGCTCTGTAACCTTTCTCAGTGACATCCCCATTGCAACGCGAAGTCTCTCACCAACTACCGCTCTTTCCAGAAAAATACTGTCACGATAAGTCGCAATTTCACCGGGTACAATCTGTAGGGAAGCTCTTCCAGCATCTCCGGAGACTGGCCTTCATATGCCATCCTCGCAATTTCCGTAAAAATTTTGTGTCTGATTTCTGTTTTGGATGAATACAGTCCTCTCATTCTTTCCTCCTGATTTTGGATTTTGATAACTGTCCAGTCATCGGGCAATTATCATTTACATTTTTGGCTCTGCTGCAAAACAGCCACTCATTATTTCCTCCTACCAGGTTTTCAGCTTTATATAAAAACGAATTTCCGCTCTATTTCGTTTTTTCCTCTGCAATCATATCACCAAACTCCATCGAACTCAATACAGCATCACAATTTCATAAACTAAAAAATCATCCCCAGATTCCACTCCTCTGTTCCTCCAGATGATCCAGAATATAATTATAAATATCTACAGACACACTGTCCGGATAGTGGGTTCCGTCTACGGTGGAAAATCCCTCAGATACCAGATGGGAATATACGTCTATGTAGGTAACCCCGCTCAGATTTGCCTGCATTGCCGCATTGAAACTTTCAATCTCCGCATTACTGCAATAGGGATCATTCTGCACCGGACCTACAGACACAAAATAAGTCTGCGCTCCCCTGTTTCCCCATTCGGCAGCTTTGGAATTAATATAGCTAACGTAGTCATTAACATGATACAGGTCATTAACACCCATCAGAATAATAACCGCTGTATTGTCCTCAATCTGATCTTCTACCTGAGGCACTCCTGTAGATACCATCCAGTCATATCCCATAGAAGAAAGACAGGACCAAATGCTGTCATCATTTACCGCATCCCTCAATCCCTCTGTTCTGGAATCTCCGATAAATACCAGTTTATCTGCGGAGATAGTATCCGGATGATCTGGCTTGCTTAAAGTTCCCTGATCTGCCGGATTCTGTTTATCTGTCTCAGCTTCCTGCTCTGATGTTGGAGTAGATGCAGGTATTGGTGTTGCTTCAGGTTTTTGTGTTAGTGCCGATTTAGATTTCGGTGTTGATTTGGACTTTGATGTTGACGCAGACTTTGATTTTGCTGTTGATTTCGGTTTTTCTGTCGGTGTAACTGTCAGAGTTTTCGGTGCCGGCGGACCTGCCGCTTCTGCCCCATGGACATTTGAAAACATACAGACAGCTACAATACATGCAGTTAATACAATTTGTCCGGTTCTATATTTTTTCGTAAATATCATTCCCTTCTGCAGTAATACTTACATCCCAGGCAGCATATCCGGCCATGAGAGGATTTCTCCGGAAATAATTTCCTCGTAATCTCCTTCAATATCCTGGCTTCTGCCTGCTTCGAACACGTTTGTCTCCGCTCCCCAGACACGATCTTCATATTCCCATATATGGAATCTCAGACCGCGAAACATAAAGTCGATGCTTCCGCATCCGTTTTCCTCTGTATATTCATAATGAATTTTCTTTGTTTTTAACGCTTCCTGTACTTTTTCCAAACGCATAAAATACCTCCTGATTATCTGTACAGTACCCTCTGTAATATAATACAGATAACTTTCACTGTAAAAAAATGTTCTCGTGTACACCCATCAAAAGTCAAACAGATATTCGCAATCCGCTTCGCTACACAGCTCTACATATGCTCTTAATCCTGACGCCATTATACAAAACAAATTATATCATACTCTGCTGCATAATATGTAATCTGAATGCCACTTCACAATTGCCGTTACTGTTCACTCCGTTCACAGTAACTTAGCCAAAATTCATTTCAGATTGCCTGTGGCAATGGAATTTTGCTTGTATGTCTCGGGATTTTGGCATATTCATGACAAAACATCTCGCGGGATAGTGGTGTGTGAACAGTAACCAATTGCCCATTCTATATTCTGATCGATATTCACTCATCTTTATTTCTGTCTTTTCTTCGTTGGTATCGCCAGGATGATGATCGTAGCAATTACAAACAAAGTTCCAAGCATCATCTCTTTTTTTGGTTTGTTTACTTTCATTGTTCGTTTGCATATTTCTGTTATCTTTCCTGTCTGTATTATTATGGATTCTGAATATTTGAGAATAAGTATAATCCGCTGTAACGACACTTGTCAAGAAAGCAAAATACCGCAGAGACTTTCTTTGTCTCTGCGGCGATTTATAGCCCTGTTATAATCAGATATAATTTCCATCATGTACACTCTGCACTGTAAATGCAGATTTCTTTTTCACGAAATCAATCGCATCTTTCACAGTGATTCCGTCAATCTGCCAGTTCGCATAGAAACCATCCAGAGTCTTTAATGTCTCGTCTTTTGCTGTATTTTCATCAAGAACAAGAAGTACGATCAGACCTGCTGCCTTAAGATGGCGGACAGTTTCTGCATAGTTTTCACTCGCTGCCGGATGATACAGATAGGTATGTTTTCCAAGTACAGTCAGTCCCTTTTCTACCTGCTCTGCAAAATCAAGAGTGATTCCTTCTTTACCGATCGGGAATTCCACTACTACCGGTGTCTGACCTTTCAGTCCTGCACGAACCTGCTCGTCCACTTTTCCGATCTGAGATCTATCCTGAGAAACAAAGGTTTTTCTCACAACACCGCAGGCAGAAGTCATATTTGTGACACGATCTATCAGGATCAGCTCACCCAGTGTTCTGTGCCTGTCAAATTCGTCCACAACAATCTTCTCTGAGAATTCCAGAGTACAGGAAGCAATCTCATTTTTCTTTAAGGTATATGCGCTTTTCTTTTCACCTGTATTAACATCCACAGAATAATTGATCTTTGTAACCAGGCCGGGGATCATCTTTGTACCGATTTTTACAAAGAAGTTCTTGCCATCCGTAAGAGCATTGTCATCCATCCAGAGGATATCTGCTTCCACAGAGTCTGTAAGAACTGCGCCGGAATCAATGGTAAGTACACATCCGCGGGAAACATCTACTTCTCTGTCAAGCTGGATGGTAACAGGCTGTCCCTGTACAGCTTCCTGAACTTCTTTATCGCCAACAAGAATACTCTTTACATGAGCTTCTTCTTTACTGGGAAGAGTAGTCACAAGGTCGCCTGCCCTGATGGCACCATTTTCAATCTGTCCCTGGAATCCGCGAAACTCATGGTTTGGTCTGCAGACTCTCTGTACAGGCATATAGAAGCCCTTCTCTGTATCTTCCTTAATGTCTACGGTTTCCAGATGGGAAAGAAGCGCCTCACCTTTATACCATGGCATGTTGTCAGATTTGGTTGTAACGTTATCACCTTCTGTGGCAGATACCGGAATAATAGTTACATTGGCAAGTTTCAGTTCTTCTATCAGTGCCGCGATCTGATTCTCAATGTCGCGGAAACGTTTTTCATCATATTTAATAAGATCCATTTTGTTTACTGCAAATACAAAGTAACGGATTCCCATCAATGCGCAGATTCTTGCATGACGTCTTGTCTGTACCAGTACTCCCTGTGAAGCATCCACCAGGATAACTGCCAGATCTGCAAAGGACGCACCCACTGCCATGTTTCTTGTATATTCTTCATGTCCGGGTGTATCTGCAACAATGAAGCTTCTGTTATCTGTTGTAAAATAACGGTATGCAACATCAATGGTGATTCCCTGTTCACGCTCTGCCATCAGACCGTCCAGAAGAAGAGAATAATCAATGGCACCGCCTCTGCTTCCTACTTTGGAATCCAGCTCCAGGGCTTTCTCCTGATCTGCATAGAGAAGCTTTGCATCATAAAGAATATGTCCGATCAGAGTGGATTTTCCATCATCCACACTTCCGCATGTAATAAATTTCAATAATCCTTTCATTCTAGAAATACCCCTCTCTCTTTCTTCTCTCCATGCTGCCTGCTGCCTCGTGGTCGATCACCCTGCTGGTACGTTCAGAAGAAACAGCACTTAACGTCTCATCAATAATCTCATCCAGAGTATCTGCTTCAGATTCAATACCTCCAGTAAGCGGATAGCATCCAAGAGTACGGAATCTGACTTTTTTGTTTTCAATCTTTTCACCCGGACGGAGTTTTAATCTGTCATCATCCACCATAATGATATTTCCTTCTCTGTAGATGACCGGTCTTTCTTTCGCAAAATATAACGGTACAATTTCGATATTTTCACGCTGAATGTACTGCCAGATATCCTTTTCTGTCCAGTTGGAAATTGGGAATACTCGCATACTCTCTCCCTTCTGGATCTTAGTGTTATAAAGCTTCCACATCTCCGGTCTCTGGTTTTTCGGATCCCATGCCTGAGCTGAATTACGGAAAGAAAAGATTCTCTCTTTTGCTCTGGATTTCTCCTCGTCACGGCGGCCGCCTCCAAATGCCGCTGTAAATCCATATTTGGTCAGAGCCTGTTTTAACGCCTGTGTTTTCATGATATCTGTATATGCAGAACCATTGTCAAATGGATTGATTCCTGCCTTTACACCCTCTTCATTGGTGTAAACCAGCATATCAATTCCGTTTTCCTTTGCGATTCTGTCGCGGAATTCAATCATCTCATGGAATTTCCATGTAGTATCAATGTGAAGGAACGGGAATGGCGGTTTCTCCGGGTAAAATGCCTTCATCGCCAGATGGAGCATAACGGAGCTGTCCTTTCCTATAGAATAGAGCATAACCGGCTTTTCACACTCGGCTGCTACTTCTCGCATAATATAAATCGCCTCTGCCTCAAGCGCATCAAGATGAGATAAGTTACTCATTGCATTATCCTCCTCTGTTTGTTTATACTCGGAATCTTTTCGTACTTGAGCAAATACACTAGAGCGTGTCTGAAAAATCATTCCCGCAATCTGCACGCCCCACTTTGCGGTATATTTTGTCCGAATGTTGTCGTAGCCCGCTACGACGCCCTCATCCGAACAAAATCTCCCATAAATTGTGACGCACATCTTGCGTAAAGCATTTTTTCAAACACACTCTAAAGACTCTGAGAGTACATACTTATGTTTAATATTTATTAGCGTCTTTCTTATTAACCTGAATAGTGATTTTAGTGCCATCCGGCTTCTCCACTGTCCATGTGGAAATATCCGGTTTCTCTGATACAACCATACTTGCACCTCTGCCTCCCACATCAGCTCCAAGGAAGAAGCGGATGGCATCATGCCTGCATTCCTTAATACAGGAAGTACATCCCCAGCAGTCTCTTACCTGACGGATAAAGGCTTTGTTCTCTTTATCCTTTTTGATCAGATTTCCGGGACAGGCTTCGATACATCTGCCGCATCCTGCACATTTACTTTTCTGAATCCGAATGCTCATCTCTCACCTGCTCCTTTCTCTGCTGTATTCAAACCTGTATTTTCCTTTGTGATCAGGTCACGATATAAGATCTTAATCTCGCCGTTTTCCATACGGGAGTTTACATATTTCATCCACTCTTCGCTCTGCTGCGGGTAGTCTGTATTCTCTCCGAAACTATGCCATCTGGTTTCCTTTCTGGCTGCCAGATGTGCGATCACTGCCTGGCACACGATCAGTCGTTCGCGAAGTTCATAAATCTGCATCAGTTCATAAGTATCTGTTGCTGCCAGAGTGTCAACTACTGGCAACAATGCTGCAATCTTTTCATCTGCCTTTGCAAGACTCATCCCGCTGTATCTGTAGTCTGTACCGATTCCTCCTGCGTACTGATCCATGATCTTCTGCATGGCTTCCTCAAGCTGCTCTGCATTCATCAAAGAACGGGAAGCATTCAAATGTGATTCGTATTCTGCCTTCTTAACTATTGCAGTTTGAGACAGCTCCTGTTCTCCGCCACGCTCTAAAGCCTCTTCCTTATTTTCCGCTGCGATCCGGTCATCATCTTTGCCATTCAGATATTCCAAAATCGCCTCTGCTGCAATCTCACCTTCTGCCAGTGCGCCGGTTACATATTTCTGCGGACATCCTCCTGCTACATCTCCGGCTGCATATAAACCTTCAATAGTTGTAGCTCTGTTATTATCTACCCAGTAACCGCTGGCTGTATGTCCGCCTACAATATATGGCTCTGTGCCCTCAATCTCTACATTCTCTTCGGATGGTCCTTTTCCGGCTTCCATCCATTTCAGAGTCTGGGACGGTGCCATATTCAGGTAAGCTTTGTAAAGGTCCTGCTCCTGTTCTTTGGAAATACCTTCCGTTCTGAGATAACATGGACCGTTTCCTTCTCTGTTCTCCATGACTGTACCGTAAACTCGCTGGGAAGTTGTCAGACCATATTTTGTTTCATAAATATCACCATGTGCATTGACCTGTCTGGCCCCAACACCCTGAGCAATAGTTCCTGTAGGAGCAATCGTGTCCTTACATCTCAATGCAATGAAACGCATCTCAAAGGTTGTCATCTCCGCACCGGAAAGAAGTCCCATTGCATATCCTGCACCTGTGTTAAACGGAGGATACCACATCTTATGTCTGGAAAATCCCGGATTATTCGGTCTGTAAAGTCCCGCTGCACCACCTGTGGCACAAAGAACTGCTTTCGCATCAATGTCATAGAAAATATCCTCATTAACGCTAAATCCAACTGCGCCTGTGACTTTTTTTGTTTTCTGTTTTATAATCTGTAATATTTACATGATTGAGAACCGTAACATTCTCCTGTTCAGCTGCCGCCTTTGCAAGGATTGGCTTCATATTTTCGCCATTGATCTTGATGTTTCGATTTCCTCTGGCAACATATTTTCCGTTTTCGTCCTTCAGGATGACCAGCCCCAGATCTTCCATCACCTTTGTCACATGATTCAGTCTCTCTGACATGGTAAGAAGAAGGTCTTCTCTTACGATTCCATGGGCATCCTTTTTGGCATAATCCACATAATCCTGTGGCACTCTGCCTTCTGTAATATATGCATTCAATGCATTCACGCCCGCCGCCAGACATCCGCTTCGCTTAATATTCGCTTTCTCTGCGATCAGAACTTTTCTGCCGCTTTTTTTGCCGATCACATAGGCTGCAAAGCATCCTGCCGTACCGCCGCCGATGATCAGCACATCTGTCCTGATTCTCTCTGTTCTCATTCTCTCTTACCCTTTCCTCCATACCAGTGTGCCAACAAGTTGATTTTCCGATCAGTCTTGCCTCTGAATTTCTTATTTCTTCATTGTCGTCAGTCGCCGCAGCCACCGCTGTCAGATAATTACAAAGTCATCCCTTACAGCCTCATTTTCGATCAGCTGTACACTGTCACCTCTCAGTGCAAAAATCCTGTAAAGGAATACATTCACAGTCTCACCTTCCCGGATATCTGCTTTCTCCAGGCTTCTTCTGGCAGTTACTACGGAATTGTTGACTCTCACCTGAAGTTCCAGATTATCTCCCCTGAAAGAAACCCGTTCAACCACTCCCCGGGATACGGAAGTTTTGAACTTCTCCACCTCATCCAGTTTGGAGATTTTTACAAATTCCGGGCGGACAATGATCTTGTCTGCTCCTTCTGCCTGAGCAAAGGTATGGAAATCATCCGCATTTTTCAACACAGATGGCTGTCCGAAGAAGGACGCTGTAAAAGCTGTCTCAGGATTTCTGTAAACCCCTATGGGAGTTCCTTTCTGTTCGATCCGTCCTGCATTAGTGATAATAATCTCATCTGCTACTTCAATGGCCTCATCCTGATCATGAGTAACGAAAATACTGGTAATTCCCAGCTTCCCGATCATCTCTTTTAACCAGCTTCGCAGTTCCTGACGGATTTTGCATCAATGGCTGCAAAGGGCTCATCCAGAAGCAGCACCTGGGGATTTGGAGCAAGGGCTCTGGCAAATGCCACCCTTTGCCTCTGACCGCCGGATAACTGGCTTGGATATCTTTTTTCCAGTCCTTCCAGCCCCACCAGTTTGATCAGCTCTCTGACTCTGGCATCAATTTTCTTCTTATCAGCCTTCTGAACCTTCAAACCAAATGCAACGTTGTCATAAACTGTCATATAGCGAAACAACGCATAATTCTGAAATACAAATCCAATCCCACGCTGACTGGCCGGAACATCATTTACCACTTTTCCATCAATAATGACCTCTCCGCTGTCCGGGGTTTCCAGACCTGCGATCATTCGAAGAATAGTTGTTTTTCCGCTTCCGCTTGGTCCCAACAGACCAATCAGTTTACCTTTCTCAATTCCGAAATTCACATTCCTTGATGCCTGGTAAGAACCATATGTCTTATTGATATTTTTTAACTCTACATACATATCAGGCTTCCTTCTTTCCTTTATATTCAATCAGGCTTCTGACTACCAGAATGATAACTGCCATGATCACAAGCAGCGAAGATACGGCAAACGCCGGAACATACTGAAACTCATTAAACAAAATCTCTACATGAAGAGGAAGTGTATTGGTCTTTCCTCTTAAATGTCCGGAAAGTACAGATACCGCTCCAAACTCTCCCATTGCTCTTGCCGTACAGAGCACAACTCCGTACAGTAATGCCCATTTAATATGAGGGAATGTGATCTTCCAGAAAATGGTCCATCCACCTGCTCCCATCAGGGCTGCCGCTTCCTCCTCATCGCTTCCTTCTGCTTCCAGAACCGGAATCAGTTCTCTGGAAATAAAAGGAAAGGTTACAAATACAGTTGCAATAATGATTCCCGGTACAGAGAATACAACTTTAATCCCTAACTTCATGAGAAAAAAAGTAAACAGGACTCTGTCGTCCGAAAATCAGAAGAAAGATCAGACCTGCAATAACAGGGGAAATAGTAACCGGAGGTCGATCAGTGTGGTAAGAAGCTTTTTACCCCTGAACTGAAACTTCGTCAGTGCCCAGGCTGCAAAAACACCAAAAACAGTGTTAAAAACAACTGCAAAGAGTGTTGCCTTCACTGTAAGAAGAATTGCTTTGATGGTGTACTCATCTGTCACTGTAGCTGCATAGACCTTCCATCCGCTCCGCAATGCTTCTGTGATCACAGTGATCAGAGGAAGAAGGAGCATGACTGCCAGAAACAGAACACTGATCACGACAAGCAGCCATTTTGTAATTTTCTCCGAAGTCTTTTCATTGTTGTCCATCAGGCATTTCCTCCTCTTAAAATTCTTGCATTTCTCTGCTGTATCATACTGTTAAGGAACAGAATAAAAAATGAAACTGCCAACATCACAAGTGCGATTGCCGTTGCACTTGAATAATCAAATTCCTGAAGCTTTGACATAATAACCAGCGGTGTGATTTCTGTATAATAGGGTTTATTTCCTGCGATAAATACAACACTTCCATATTCACCCAGACATCTTCCGAACGCAAGTCCGGTCCCTGCAAAGATCGCGGGCTTCAGTTCCGGAAAAATGACCTTCCAGAAGATAGTTGTTTTCTTTGCTCCCAGCACTCCTGCTGCCTCGCTGTAAGAATTATCCATCTTTTCCAGAACCGGCTGTACACTTCGCACAACGAACGGTATTCCTACAAATATCATAGCCACTGTAATACCTATTCTTGTGTATGCGATCTTGATACCGAATCCTGCAAAAAAAGCTGCCGACAATTCCCGAATCTGAGGTCAGGGATGTCAGTGCAATACCTGCTACCGCTGTGGGAAGAGCAAAGGGAAGTTCGATCACCCCATCCATAAGTCTCTTGCCCGGAAAATCATATTTCACAAGCACCCACGCAAGAATAGTTCCCATAATTCCATTTATTACTGCTGCTGCAAAAGCACATACAAAACTGGTATAAAAGGATGCCAGCACTCTGGCCCTTGTGATGGTTTCGATAAAATCTTTAAAACTCAGCTTCGCTGTGTAGACCACCAGGCTTGCCAGGGGGATCAGAACTACCAGACTCAATATGGAAATGGTAATTCCCATGGAGAGCCCAAACCCTGGAATCACCGGTTTATTTCTTTTTTTCATAATCAATTACCACCTCTCCTGTCTCATATATTCTGTCTGTGCTTATGCTCTTGCTTCATCTTGTCTTCCTTTATCTCTCATAAATCTGATCGAAAATTCCGCCATCTGTGAAATGTTTCTCCTGCACTTTATCCCATCCGCCATAATCACTGATATTTGCCAGATTTATATTCAGATCAAACGTATCACTGTGCTTCTTCAGGATTTTCTCATTGGTGGGGCGGAAATAATTCTCTGCTGCGATCTCCTGTGCTTCGTCGGAATACAGATAATTCAAATACTCAGTTGCCACATCTCTTGTATCTCTGTAATCCACCACTTCATCTACCACTGCCACAGAAGGCTGTGCCAGAATGCTTACGCTTGGAGTAACAATCTCATACTCATCCGGATAATCCCGCATGGATAGATAAGCTTCATTTTCCCACGCAACCAGCACATCTCCTTGTCCGTTCTCCACGAAAGAGGTCGTTGCACCTCTTGCGCCTGAGTCAAGAACCACCACATTCCGGTAAAGTTTCTTAATAAATTCCTTCATCTGCGCTTCATCGCCACCATACTTTTTATCTGCGTAAGCCCACGCTGCCATGTAGTTCCATCTGGCACCGCCGGAGGTTTTCGGATTTGGTGTTACTACTCCCACTCCTTTTTTCGTCAGATCGTCCCAGTCTTTAATATCCCTGGGATTTCCTTTCTTCACCAGAAATACGATAGTGGATGTATAAGGAGAACTGTCATTGTCAAATTTATCTTTCCATCCTGCCTTGATCAGCCCTGCGTTTTCAATAGACTCAATATCATATTCAAGTGCCAGGGTTACCACATCTGCATCCAGACCATTGGCTACCTCCAGTGCCTGTTTCCCTGAACCGCCATGGGACTGTATCACTTCCACATCTTCCCCGGTCTTCTCCTTCCAGTGGTCTTCAAATATTTTATTATACTGTTCAAACATCTCTCTGGTAGGATCATAGGAAACATTGGTGACAGACACCGTTTTTCCAAAAGTCTGTACCGGCATCAGTGCCAGTACAACTGCAAGACCAAAGGCAAATAATTTTCTGATCATGTTTTATCTCCTTTAAAGTACCAGTAGTTTTTTGCATTCTCTACTTTTCATAGTTATTCGATATGTTTTATATGATATTACAAGAAATGACAGAATTTGTCAATAGTGTATTAAAATAAGTACAATTTACGTTGTGTAGATGTTACTGTTCACACATCACTATCCCGCGAGGTGTTTTGGCATGAATATGCCAAAATCCCGAGACATACAAGCAAAATTCCATTGCCGCAGGCAATCTGGAATGAATTTGGCTACGTTACTGAGAACGGAGTGAACAGTAACGTGTAGATAAGAACACAAAAGCAGCATCCTGAAATCAGAATGCTGCAGTCAAAATTACATATTTTTTATTCGGCAGAAGCTGCTGCCTTTTCTTTCTCTGGGAAAAGCTTTCCGAAAATAAATCTTACGAATGGTCCGGCATAAAAGATCTGCCAGAAGAATGCCATCGGAAAGTTCATTGCTGTTGTCTGGAGCCATGTGGGAATGATCTGACTTGCCGGTGCATGTTTGATCAGCACAGTTGCCGCAAAGCTCATACATGGACACATAAATGCAACGGATACTGCTGAGATTGCAAGTACAAGGTGGAACGGATTATCTCTTCTCATATCCACAATACCAAATGCAATCTTCTTTGCAAGACCACCGATGATAAAGAAATCAAGAATAAATGCAATCGGTCCCATGAATGTTAATTCATGAAAAGCTAACAGAAATGTCTCATTTGTCATTGTCCCTGTGTTCAGTACAATGTTGTAGCAGATCATGGCATAAACCATTACAAACACCATGATAATCGTAAAAATAACTTCCTGAAACTTGTTTTTAGGCATAAAAATCCTCCTTAGATAGTATGAATAACATCAATTAGAGATTTGTGTTGTTCATAACCATCCAGAAGGATGTACCGTTTCCAATAATACCAAATATCTGTTTCTTAAATTTACCGTTGATTATTATATGGATTCCGGATGCAAAAGTCAAGATTTTTTTATAAATATGGTACCCCGGGTCTCCGGATAGCTGCCCATTGCGATCAGAAGTTCCAGACCAATCTGTCTTGCATTCAGTACCGCTGTTTTCGCAGCACTGGCATCACCGGCAACTGCCAGAATCACTTCATTGGAATGACTGGTTCCCTTATCAGGTGTCATATATTTTGCAATAGAAAGAGAGGCAGACTTCATCGCTGTATCTGCCATTACCAGTCCGATTGCAGCAGGAGAGCCAGCCATAAATCCGAATGCTTCTCCCATTGGTACTCCGAAAGCCTTATTCAGTACCTGTCCTGCACTGGCTGAATAGGCAAACTCCAGATGACCGCTTTCACTGATATATACCTCTCCTGCATTTTTATTGGTAAGCTCCAGTGCCATGGATATGGCATGGCGCACATCTGAGACATCAGTTCCTCCAAGAACAATATAATTACCGTGGCCACCCCAGCCCTTTGTATCCCTTGGCAGTTCTATGGAAAGAACCTCTGTGTTGGTTGCTTTTACTGCATCATCAAGAGCAGTCAGCTGCCCTGCTGCCCCTGTACGGGAACTGAATAATCCCAGACAATGATACTTCGTTCCTATGTTCATCTCCTTGAGCAAAGTATCATCAATTCCGGAAATCACAAGTCCTATCGTATCCAGCACTGCTTTACCTACAAATTCACTGCGCGTACAGTGTGTGCTGATATTTTTTTATATCTATCATTTGTTACGCCCTCCTGTATATATTACCCCATAATACCAGATTTTATATGTTTAGCTTATCATGCCCTGACAGGATAGGCAACAGAAATATACTATGGTGATCAATGTGACGAGAACACAAAAACGACAAAAATCCCCAAACTCCCGCAGACCAATTCTGCGGAGCCGGGGATTTTATGTAGGTATGAACATAATACACGAATACGCCAGTTATATAATCGACATTATACAATTAATTACTTCACGATCATACCAGTCTTCCTGTCACTGAAGATTGCTACCTCGATCAGGAAGATGATACCAAGGATCAGCTGCTGTAACTGTGTCGGCATCATCAGCATTACCAGACCACTGGAAAGTACTTTGTATGTCATAACACCAAGAATGAATGTTATAGAATCTTACTTTAGCACCGCCGTTTACAGGCATTCCGCCAAGTACCAGAGCGATCATGATCTGTGTTTCCAGCTGGTTACCTGCTGTAGATGTAACGGAACCTACTTTGATAGCATTTACGAATGCTGCAAGTCCTGTGATACATCCTGCTGCCACGAATACAAGGATCTTTGTAGTCTCTACACGGATACCTGCGAATCTTGCTGCTGTTTCACCTGCACCGATTGCTTTCAGTCTGGAGCCCAGACCTGTGTAAGTAAATACAAGATATGCCACTACGAAGATGATCACTGTGAAAGTAAGCATAAATGGCAGTGTGTTGTATTTGGAAATATCACTTACTGCGTAAACAGGTGAGTTAGTTGTTGCATATGCACAAACTCCACGGAACAGATACATGGTACAGATTGTAACAATAAAACTTGTGATTTTTCTCTTAACATTGAAGTAACCATTAATCAGTCCGATAAGTCCGCCTGTTACCACACCACCCAGCGCTGCCAGAACCATGTTGTAATGGGAAAGGTAGCAGACTACGATGGAAGCAACACCAAGCATGGAGCCCTGGGAGAAATCCAGACCACCCATTGTCATGACCATGAACACGCCGATGGATGAGATCAGCAGCATGTATGACTGGCTCAGAAGCAGTGATATATTTTTCGGCTGAAACAGTCTGCCGTCTGTGAGGATTGCAAATAATACACAGATGATCACGAATCCTGCGATAGGAAGAATCGTACGCACAATGGGACGTTCCAGAAATGGTACTTGCTCAGTTGATTTTTTGTTGTACTCATTTTTTTACCCCCTTAAATCATATTGTCAATCAGATCTGTGTCTTTCAGATCCGGAGAGCGAAGGAATTCACCATTGATCTTACCGTCCTTCATGATCAGGATACGGTCTGCCATACCCAGAAGCTCCATGATTTCTTCAGAGATCATAATAATGGATTTTCCTCTTTTTCTCATATCGTCCATCATGGCGTAGATATCAGCTTTAACTTTGACATCAATACCACGTGTAGGGGAGTCAAGGATGATCAGGTCGGAGTCCTTACCAACCCAGCGTGCAAGAACGACTTTCTGTTTGTTACCGCCGGAAAGAGCGGATACAAACTGGTCAACGCCTGTCATTTTTTGTACTCATCTGTTTTTGCAAATTTATTGGCAAATTCATTCATTGTCTTTGCACGAAGGAATCCATGAGTCTTCAGATCCTCCAGAGATGGAAGACAGATGTTATCGCCAATTGTATCATTGATGACCAGAGATTCATTGTCTCTGTCTTTGGAAGCATAGGCAATACTGTGTTTGATGGCATCCGGAATGGAATTGATCGGTGTGCCGTCTCCCAGAGTTACACTTCCCTGGCGGAAATAGGAAGCTCCGAAGAGTGCCTTTCCAACTCATGCATACCGCATTCGGAAAGTCCTCCGATACCAAGAATCTCACCTTTGTGAAGATCAAGGTTCAGGTTCTCGATCTGTCCTTTTACTGTCACGTTCTTAGCGGAAAGAACAACTTCGTCAGATACTTTTTCACCGTAGTCTGTACGATAGTAGCTGTCACCGATCTCACGGCCTACCATTAAGGCTTTCAGTCTGTCAGGTGTAGCTTCTTCCTTTGTGATGGAACCGATCTTCACACCATCTCGAAGTACACTGATATTATCAGACTGCTCGATAACCTCCTCAAGGTCATGGGAAATAAAGATTACGCAGTTTCCTGTGTCACGAACCTTGTGCATTACCTTGAAAAGCTCTTCACGGCCTTTCTGTCCAAGTGCTGTTGTTGTCTCGTCTACAACCAGAACCTTCGGATTAAAGTAGGTAGATTTTACGATCTCTACCAGCTTACGATCCTCGAAGTTGTAATCATCGATCACCTTAGTTGCATCAATATAGTTGAATCCATAGCTGTCCAGATATTCCTGGGCTTTCTTGTTCATTGCTGCGGTATTTTTGATACCACATTTAGTAAACTGATCCTCGTTTCCAAGGAAAATATTCTCTGCTACAGTCAGTCCGGAAAGTGTTCCGATCTCCTGTACGATAATGGCTACACCCTGATGGTTGGCTTCAACCTGGTTGGTTGCAGTGATCTCTTTTCCTTCAAGGATAAACTTGCCGGAATCTTTCTGATAAATACCTGTCAGGCAGGATGTTAATGTAGATTTACCGGAACCGTTTTCACCGATCAGTGCGTGGATCTCACCTTTATTAAAGGTAAAGGAAACGTTGTCCAGGGCGTGTGTGATGCCAAAATGTTTATCAATATTTTCTGCTCTTAATAATATTTCACCCATAATCGTTCTCCTTATTTTACTACAAGACCTTTAACCGGTTTAGTTGTCAGTGCAACGATAACCAGCAGAGCAACACCTGTTACTACGTTCTGGATCGTAGTCGGAGCTCCCAGTGCAACGAAACCGTTGAACATAAGCTGAATGATCATTTCACCGATTACAATAGCGATAACCGGATGGCCATATTTCTTAAATGCCAGTCCAAAGAATGTTCCCATCAGAGGAGTAAAGTTACGGCTCATAGAGGAAAGGTTGGAAGCTGATGTCATGGAAGTACCAAACTGATTGTCAGGATTGCCTGAAGTCCGAAGAAAAATCCTGCAAGAGTAAATGCTACGATCTTATATTTCGGAACATTTACACCCATGTTCTTGGCTACAACTTCGTTACTTCCGATGGCGTAAGTATAAGTACCGATTTTTGTATATTTCAAAATGAATGCGCAAAGCAGATATGCGATCAGTGCCAGGATCAGGTTGACCGGATAATCACCAAATGCTCTGTAGTCTGCTGAAAGTATTACGTTCTTTCCGTTTGTGGCGTATACACTGAAGGCCTCATAGATCAGGGACAGCGCACATGTAACGATCAGGGAAGAGATATGTAATTTAATATAAACAATACCATTGATGAGACCAATGATCGTACCACAGATCAGCGGTGCAATGATAAGACCGGCATAACCGAATTTCTCACTTGCATTGCAGGCGATAATGGATGAAAGTACGATATTGGCACCAACACTCATATCAAAAGGTCCCATTACGCAGATAAAGTAGAGGCCACATCCGCCAACTGCGTAAATTAATGCTGATTTCATGTAAGTGGCCAGTTTCTCCGGGGAACCGAAAGTAGTCGGTGCAAGTACTTTAAATACTGCCCAGAAAACTACAAGCATAAGAACCAGAAGGCCGATTCCATAATACTGGCTTTGTTTGAGTTTTTTCATAACCATTTCTCCTTATCCATTTCTCCGCCCGCCAAAAGCAGGAGGTCAGACGCTTCCTCAGGGTTTGGCCTTTTGCTTCGAGCGGGCACTGACAATTACCTCTTAAAAGTTTCTCCACTGCCCTTTGGAGAAAAGGCAGTGGAGCATAAGTTCATCATATTAGTTGCTGTGACGGGAAATAACATCCTCAATAGAAAGTGATGTAGCTGCTTTGTTCAGATCATCAAGCTGTATCCTGCTAATTCCACAAGCTCTTCATCTGTGTATGGATCGTCATCTACAAAGTATTTCTTGTAGTTTTCATAGTCTTCGGAAGAAGATACATACAGGTATGGGAACTGGATTTCGTATCCGAAGGATCCTTCATCTTTTACATAGTTGCCTTTGATTGCGTTATATGTGATAAGGAATGCATATAACGGGTCGCAGAAGTGTCCGCCTGATTCAGCAAACATTCCGCCTGATTCAAGCTGCTCGCCAAGGTCATCAAGGAAGTCTGTGGAAACAACGTCGATCTTTCCTGTAAGTCCTTCGTTTGCCAGAGCACCGATGGAACCAACAAGCGGGTCACCGCCACCACCTGCAACGATCAGAGCGTCCATATCAGGGTTGGAATTGTAAAGGGAAAGAGCTGCTGCTGCACCTTCTTCAGAAGATGTGTTAGCATATACAGGCTCTGTGATTGTTGCTGATCATCAGGATTAGCTTCGTTCCATTCGTCAACTGCCTGTTTGTAACCTGTCCATCTCTGCTGGAATGTAGCATCACCAACTGTCCATGCCTCAAGGCCGATGTTTCTGTCACCGTTCTCAAGAAGCAGGTTAACCAGTGTATATCCGTTTGTTACTTCGTCTTCATGAACTGCACCAAGATAATACTGTGAGTTGCATGCTGTCTGATATACTTCAGGGCTGTTCTCTTCGGAGATGATACGGTAGAACTGTGTAAGGTAAACCTGGTTTGCATCACATGTCTGGATGGCAGATGTCATTTCGGAGTCTGCAGAGTTACAGATTACGATACCGTTACATCCTGCTGCGCAAAGCTGTTCAACAGAAGCTGTAACCTGCTCAGATACGTGGCCCTGGTCAACATACATTACATTAACACCAAGAGCATCTGCTGCTTTGTCAATGATTTTTTACTCTGGCTTCCAAGTACGTCTGTGGAGCTCCAGATTGATACGCCGATTGTGATGTCGTCATCGGCTGCCTGTGCTGTAACTGCACCTGCCGGTAAAGAACCAACCATTGCTGCTGTTGCTGCGATAGCGACTGCTTTTCTCATTCTTTTTTTCATGTTGTAAAACCCTCCTTGAAAAATCTTAGTTTCTTATTTTTTTGAACGGAAGTTTTTCCGGGCTTTCCGTTCCTCTGTGATTATATTAAACCATACTTTGCCTTTGGTCAGTTAGGACATATTTGGAAAATTTTGTTGCACATTTTTGACCAGTTTATATATAAAACTTGGACAAATATGAACAAGTTGAGCAAAATGCCAGTAACTTGTATGTTTTCTCTATTGTTTATAGCAATTCCATAAAATAATGCAATCAAGACAGTTCAGCAGAGTGCGAAGGACAAGGAAGGTACCTGCAGGCGTGCTGACGCACGGCAAGATATCCTTCCCAAAAAGTCCTCTGTATCCATTCGATTCGATAAGAACCGCCATACAGAGGACTTCCGCTTTCGTTACTGTCCACTCAATTCTACCTGAGTTTCTTCCATATTATAATTGTGTAAACTTATTCCGATACTCCCTCGGGCTGCATCCCACCTTCTTTCGGAACACTCTGCTGAAGTAGTTATAATCATCATATCCCACCAAAAACGAAATCGTCTCCAGCTTCTTGTCCTGATCTTTCATAAGCTCTGCCGCTTTCTCCATCCGGATTCTGGTAAGAAATGCAATGATCGTCTCACCGTATTTCTGACTGAAAGTCCTGGAGAGATAGCTTGCATCCATATGATACTGTTCTGCCAGAGCAGTGAGTGTAATATTCTCATGATAGGAACGCTCAATATATTTATGGATCTGCTCTACCTGCTGCATAATAGAACCTGCATCAGAGCTTTTATCTTCTCCGTTCTCCCATAAGCTGTCCAGCAGGATTTTCAGGGATACAAGCAGAGAGTGTGCATTGAGACATTTCATATAATAATCAATGTTATCCATGGCTTCCTCTGCCTGTGCGGTAAGCTCCGGGCATTTCTCCTGAACATAACGGTAAAGGATTCCTGTAATCCTGCCCGCATACTGTTTCACATCCAGGTAAGTCCAGTTTCCATCATCACACTGTCTGAAATTACAGGTCTTAAAGATCAGCTTCTCTGCCTCTGCCTTCTGTCCTGTTGTCAACAGATGGTACAACTCCGTCTCCATATGTGCAGGTGCTGATTTCCCAACCATCTGCGTTTCGCTGTTTCTTGGCAGCTCTCCGGTTTTCTCTTCCGGACAGGAAAGGATACTGTGTTCCCTGTTAAACGGACGGGTAATCAGTGTTGAGATCAGTTCTCTGTAAACTGTACCGATATCATCCAGTGAACTTGTCTGCTCATGGAGCACAACAGAAACAGGGCCGTATTCTTCCAGCGGAAACTCCTTCAGAATATTTTCCGCCAGTGCTCTGAATTCCTTTGCATCAGCAGTCTTTACAATAAGAAATTCACTCATCTTATTGCTGTTGTTAAAAATAATCGCATTCTCCTCCAGACCGGTCAATTCTCTCAATCTGGACTTGATATTCCAGGACATCTGCAGATTATCATGTTCAAACTGCTCCGCAATCTCTGTAATATTGTAAAATTTAACCATCAGTGTGGCTACTTCCGAAAATGTATTCGTGCTAGATACATGAGTCTGGGATGCTGACTGCCCGTACAGTTTTCCGGAAAGCAGTGCCGAGTATTCACTGTCTTCCAGAAATGATGACAGCTTATGTTTCTGAAGCTTGCTGGTCTCATCCTGCTTTTTTGTATTCTCCCGCTCTTCCAGAAGTCCCAGTGCCTTGGTAAGCACCTTTACCATCTCTTCTTTTCCCACAGGCTTCAGAAGATAATCCAGACCGCCGGAAACAAATACACCCTTTACCTTATCAAAGTCATCATAGCCACTGATGGCAATGGTAATGATTTCAGGGTATTCATTCTGCAAACGCTGCAGTAATTCCAGACCGCTCAGAAATGGCATATTAATATCTGTGAGAATAATATCCGGTTTTTCTTCGGCAATCCTCTCTATAACCTCTTCCCCGTCACATGCAGGCTCCAGAAATTCCAGGGAATACTCCTCCCATGGTATCAGGTTCCGGATATTTTCCCTGCTCCAGAATTCATCATCTGCAGCAAGAACCTTATATTTCATATTTTTCATTGTCTCTCTCCTTGCTCATTTTTGAACATTTTCGTAACTATTCAGTAGTCTACTATCCCGCGAGGTGTTTTGGCACGTAAGTACCAAAATCCCGAGACATACAAGCAAAATGCCATCACCGCAGGTGATTTTTAATGCATTTTGGCTCGTAACTGTGAAGGTACTGAACAGTTACACATTTTCCATATCACCGGAATTCTCCGTAGAAACAGCCGGGACTGTGATCGTCACAGTTGTCCCCTCGCCCGCTGTACTTTCAATATGCAGTCCGTATTTCTCTCCGAAAAGCCTCTTCAGACGCGCATTAACATTCAGGATTCCAATGGAGATGCCGGATTCCACACGTTTCATATCATTCTGATCCAGCAGACGGTTCATAGATTCCGCATCCATTCCCGCACCATTATCCTGAACTGTGATCACCAGATTCTCATTCACATGTTCTGAACGGATCAGAAGCTTTTTGTCCTTACGGCGGACGTTTCTGAGACCATGTGTAAGTGCATTCTCCACAACCGGCTGGATGCAGATACGCGGCATCTGATCTGCCAGTGTATCGCTGTCAATCTGATAATCGTAAGCTATCGTTGAGCCATTTCTCACATCCATAACATAGAGATAATTTCTCACATGCGCCATCTCATTCTGCACAGTGGAAAGCTCATCTGTCATATTCAGACTGTAGCGGAAAATTGCAGACAGTGAATGACACATACCGCTTACCATCGGACAGTTCTGAGCATTGGCAATCCCGCTCATGGTATCCAGTGTATTATAGAGGAAATGGGGATTGATCTGCGCCTGCAGCATTTTGTATTCCGTACGCTCTACCAGCATTTTATGCTGCAGTTCTTCCTGCGCCATGACCTGCATACGGTCAAGCATTTCATTAAATACCGTACCCAGCGTAGTCAGCTCCTGGGACCATCCTACGGGCTGCACCCGAAGCTGGGTTTCTCCGTCCTTGATCCGCGTGATAGTGCTGCTCATCTCTTCTACAGGCTTTGTCATCCACTGAGACACAAACAATACGATCACCATAATTGCAAGGATCATGGCTCCCATTATAATAAGAAGTGTTCGAATCAGTGTCTTCTGCGTTGCAGTGAGAAGAGACTGTGAGACAAGCACAAATGCCTCCAGATTATAATTCTCCTGAGACACCTGGATCAGATAATTCCCATCATACTCCTGTTCCAGTTCACCGGATTTATAATGACTTTGTACAACCTTTGCAAGCTGTTTCTGGATTCTGCACTGACTCTCTGAAGCCTCCCCGGTCATTGCGATCACCCGGTCATTTAATGGCTGCAGCCACAGACATACCTGCTCTACATCTACATATTTAGCCATGATAGAAGTAAGTGCCGCACTGTTAATATCACAGACCAGATACCCCAGGGCATTCCTGTCTGCATCATAATTATGCAGTTTCAGCACAAATCGCACAATATCTTTCTTTGCGGCAGAATTGTGATATCCGGAAATCATCAGATCTGTACGTTTTCCATGCACATAATCATAAACCCGTTCTGAATTATCATCATACTCTGCCTTGTAAATATCTTTGGGATATGTAACTGAATTGTAGCGGTAGCTGCTGATCAGATGATCCTTTGTATCATAAAGATACATGGCAAGAAGCTGATCCTCCTTTGTAAAACGCTTCCTTGCAAAATACCAGCTTCTCCAGTAATAATCCTTCATGTCTGTATCTTTTTCCGCAGCTTCACGCATAGCTGCGATAAGATCCTGCTCACTGTAGATCGTAAGCATTTCCCTCGTATTGTGTGGATAAAATTAGACAGATCTGTCTGCATTTTATTCAGAGAAATCTCATGATCTGAAATGCTCTCTGCCCGAATCTGTCTGCGCAGAGACTGATGAAACAGAAATGTCTGCAGAAGAAGTGCGAACACTACACTTGCAATGCACAGAACAAGCAGTGCCCTCCGCATTGTCCACCTTTTTTTCATTATTCCTTCCCCCCCCTCATGTCAAGCGGATAAAAATCATCCGCTTTGTTATGCGGCTCTACATCGAATAACTGCTCCGCAGTTTATTCGGTTAGATACCTGATAATTCTGTAGCAATTCCTGTAAATTTCACATTCTGATAAACAGATACAAAATGCATTATCTACAAAAAATCACCATATATTCTTATCATAATTATACATTATCACAATTATAATACAGGAATTTTGCATTGAAAAGCAAAACAGGAAACTTCCATCAAAAAACAGCAGTAAAGTGTATGTCAATCCAATCCACCTTACTGCTGCCTGTTTTTCCTGATAACATCTAACTCAATATTTGTCAGACAGATATTCACAATCCGCTTCGCTGGCTGCTCATAATTTTATGTTCAGTAACACCTTTTGCGGCATATTTACTTTTCAATATGCACTGCACCTACTGCGCGGATATTCATTGGATATACGTTCTCTTTTCCGGCAAATTCAGAAATATAGGAAACATAGTTCTCTGTTTCTTCTTCCGGCACTACGCACATGATAACACCGGCAAATCCGCCTCCATGGATACGACAGATACCTTTGCCCAGTTTCTCAAGGAAGAGATCTGTAAGAGCAAGCGCAACAGAAATCTTCTGCTCTGTATATGCTTTGATCGGATAGCAGTTCTGAAGTAATTCCCAGGAAGATTTTCCTGATTCACTGAGTAGCTTCAGTACAGTCTCACCATCTTTCTCTTCAACTGCTTTGCAGCTCTCTCTACACGTTCGTTCTCTTTGAAGAAATGAATCGCTCTTAAGATTGCTCTGTCATTATCGATCTTATCCATATTTGCAAGCACTTTGTCAAGAGTTGTCTCACAGAGAAGCTCTGCTCCTGCTGCCTTGGCTGCTTCTTTCATTTCCATAGGGATCTCAGAGTATTCTTCACTTAAATCAGCATGACCTTTTCCTGTATTAACGATTACAAGATGATGATCATAATCATGGAAAGAGAAGTTTACTTTCTCATATTTTGGATTCTCTCTGTCTGAGAAGTCCAGAAGGATCGGTCCGCCAACTGCACATGCAAGCTGATCCATTAATCCGGAAGCCTTCAGCCAATAAACATTCTCAGCATACTGTCCTGCTTTTGCATAGTTGATGTATGTCATTGCACCATCATTAAAGAAATAATTAATGATGGAACATACCAGCATTTCGAAAGATGCAGAAGAGCTTACACCTGCTGCGCGGATTACATTTGTAGTCACATAAGCATCAAAACCAGCTACTTTAAAACCGAATTTCTGAATAGCTTCCACCATACCTGCTACCAGAGATACGGTTCCCTGAGCCTTCGGTACGCTGGCAAGATCATTGATGTCTACGACAACTTCCTTGTCATATCCTTCACTGGTGATACGGATAACACTGCTGTTGTTCGGATAAGCTGCACCGATGGTATCCATGTCAATACTGCCTGCGATTACGCGACCGCCATTATGATCTGTATGGTTTCCGATGATCTCTGTTCTTCCCGGTGCTGTAAAAAATTCTGCTATATCATGATGGTAAATTTCTGCGAAATGATCAGCTACAGCCTGAAAACGTGCTGCTGATTTCTCTGCTTCGCCGTAAATACGTGTCAATTCATTTTTATTTGGAATATTCATTGTAAAAATCCTCCGTTCATTTTTCCGGTCTGACCGCTGATACATAGTTTTATGAGTACTATGTACTGACAATTTTCACGGTTTACAGTGGCAGTGCAGGTGTGAAAACCAGCGGCAGACGGGAATATGTGTATGAAAGTTTGGGAGCAGCCTTATCAGCTACACTCTTGAATTAAAGTATACCCTGCTGTGTCATAAAATTCCTTGATAATCTAAGGGGAAAATAGTAAAATCTTGCGTTTATATCTATATAAGTGTACAATATATTATATAAGTCATCAACAGCAATTTCGCATAATGGTCTTTCTCTGATGCAGCGGGTTGTCTGCAATATTTTCCGGAATTGCTATAAGATAGGATAATTAAAAATCATCATATATTCTCAATGGAGGAAATTAACAGTTAAATATAAATTATAAAATCATATAAGTATATGTTGAGTTTTATAAGATATTAGAGTAGAATATTATTGAAAGGAGTTGATACTTGAGTAATATATTCATACATGAATTTCAAAATTATAGA
>ENA-OPZD01000085-OPZD01000085.1-human-gut-metagenome-genome-assembly--contig:-NODE-85-length-36746-cov-4.203883_pt1 | contig 36746 bp, 42 predicted proteins | sample MGYA00242479_ERZ504495 | MGnify/ENA primary metagenome ERZ504495 (study PRJEB26092, sample SAMD00036286) | human gut metagenome | host: Homo sapiens | study: EMG produced TPA metagenomics assembly of... | reverse complement strand
TTATATTATACAACTTAGACTCAATAATCACAAATGATATTTAGATTAAAAATAAATTAAGAAATAATATTTTATTATAATTAATAAATAAAAATATTATTTTTGAGGGGAGAAAATAAAAAAAATAGACGCTTATAAGCGTCTATTTTCATGAATTTTTATCAAAAAAATCATCTATTAACAATCTTTAATTACTTTCAGTATTATCAACAATGATATCGTTATCAGAAGATTCGATTTCATCATTGATTTTTAAATAAATAGGTGAAAATATACTTGTCTGATATACAGTTATTCTCTTTATTTTAATTAATTCTAACATAGCTAAAAAAGTGGTGATTAACTCAGATTTAGAAATCTTATGCTCACTATATTGAAATACAGTGTTAAAACAAATATTTCCGCCATGTTGTTTAAGTAAAACCAATAAAGAGATGATTTTATCTTCAATAGTATATTTTTCTCGAGCAACATTAGCTACAAGAGGTTCATTTTCAATTTGGCTTTCTAGCACATTTTGAAATGCTTGCCACAAAAGTTTTACATCAAGCCCTTTAGGTGGCAAATGTTTTGTCGGTAGATTAGAAGCTTCACGAAAAAATCTTTTGCCAGCTTCATCTGCCATTTCACCTAAAATACTGCTGACTTCTTTATAACGACGATATTCTAATAATCGTTCGACTAATTCTTTTCGTGGGTCAACCTCATCAGTATCATCTTCATTTACTTCTTCTACCTTAGTATCAGGTAATAAAATTTTGGATTTGATTTGTAATAATGTAGCTGCCATGACTAAAAACTCACTAGCCACTTCAATATTAAACTCTTTAAATTTAGCAAGATAATCCATATATTGTTCCGTCAATAGAGCAATGGGAATATCATAAATATCAATACGATTTTTTCAATCAAATGCAATAATAAATCTAATGGCCCTTCAAAAGATTCTAAATGTACCTTATATTGTTCTTGTTGCATAAAAAACTCATTAAATAATAATAGAGATAATAAGATTTAAAATGCTTATAATAAAGTTACTGATAGGGTGAATGATAAAACCCAATATTCCAGTAAAAACAAGAGCGATTAGAATAAAAAAGCTATAACGATTAATTACAGAAGATTGATATTTATAAGCTAATCTACCTGGTAATAGAGAAGATAAGATTTTAGAACCATCAAGTGGTGGAATAGGTACTAAATTAAAAATAGCGAAATTTACATTATAAATAATGATTAATTGTAATACCATAACAAGCCAATGAGGAGCAAAACTATATTTAAAACAAAGAGCAAAAAATATTGAAGCTACAAAAGCTGTAATTAAATTAGCTAATGGTCCTGCTAAGGAAACTTGCATTTCACCTTTACGCCAATCATCAAAATTATTTAAATTAATTGGTACAGGCTTTGCCCAACCTATTTGAGCAAAAAATAACATAATCAATCCAATAGGGTCAATATGAGCTACAGGATTTAAAGTTAATCTGCCATTCATACGAGGAGTGAAATCTCCTAAATTATCAGCAACCTTAGCATGGGCATATTCATGAACAGTCAATGCAATCAACAAACCTGGGATTGCATATATCATATCTGGACCAAAACCAAACATTAAATACCTCCTAAATTTTTAAATAACAAATATAAATAAATTATTGTTTACATAATTTTTCTGCCATTAAAATAGCAACAACAGATTTAGCATCAAAAATTTCACCTTTATTAACTAAATCGACAGCTTCGCTTAGTGGCATTTCTACTAGATTTATAAATTCATCATCATCAGTATGTTGTTTACCTTTTACTAAATCTTGTGCTAAATAAATATAAATCCATTCATTAGAGAAACCAACAGTAGTAGCTAATTTATGAATTTGTGTGTATTTATTAGCAGTATAACCTGTTTCTTCAGATAATTCACGTTTAGCACAAATTAATGGGTCTTCATCCACACTATCTAATTTACCAGCAGGAATTTCTAAAGTTACTTTGCCGATAGGATAACGATATTGACGCACTAAAATAATATTACCATTTGGCAATACAGGAATAACAGCAGAAGCACCTTGATGTTTTATCCATTCACGAACAGCTTTATTACCATTTGGTAATTTTACATAATCGCGCTTTACATGAAGTAATACCCCATCAAAAATATCTTCGGAAGAAACTTTTTCTTCAATTAAATCTTCATACATGAAAATCCCTCTCTTTATATTATAATATTGATAACAATTATAAATTTTATATTCATAATTATATCATCTATAAAAAACAATAAGCTATGAGAAAAATAATATACAAAAGTCTATTGTAAATAGATTTTTTGTGTCTATAATTTTTAAATATTTTTATCAATCCGCCAATAAGTTAACAACTTTACAAAAAATATATATCTTATATAAAGTTTTTAGTAATAATAAAATTAATGAAATTTATTATAAGATAATTGACAAAGATTATCACTAATGATAACATAAAACATAAGTAATAAAATATAGATAGAATAGGTGTCTATGCAGACTTAATAGGGAATTCGGTATAAGCCGAAGCGGTCCCGCCACTGGTAAAGACGAGCGATTTCACAATTATGTCACTGAGAATAAATCATTTTCTTGGGAAGGCGTGAATAGCTATGACTCTGAGCCAGGAGAACTGCCTATTTAATAATCACCGTTATTACCTGCGAGCGATGGGAAGGCGATTTTGTACGAATATAAATTTGTATAATACTGCCTAATTCTATGGAATTAGGTTTTTATTATATTTTATATTTGTATATAATCATATTTAAGTCTGCTTGTTAAAGCAGACTTTTTTGTTAGGGATAAACAAGAAAATAAAGAAAGGAGCTAAAAGATAATCTACTAAAAAAATAAACAAAATATAAAGGAGGCTTTTTATTTTGAAACGATTAATAAATCGTTTAATTCAATTAGTAATTACTTTAATTGGAGTTAGTTTTTTAACATTTTGTTTAACTTATTTATCACCTGGTGATCCAGCCACTATGCTCTTAGAAGCATCAGATACTATTGTTTCTCAAGAAGTAATTGAGCAAACTCGTGAAGAAATGGGACTTAACGATCCATTTCTTGTACAATATGGTAATTGGCTTTTAGGTGTAGTGCAAGGCGATATGGGAATTTCTTATTCAACTAAAAAACCTGTTATGGAAAAATTAATGGAAGGTTTTGCAGGGACTGTTTTATTAGCATTAACTACAATTATTTTAATTATGGTCATTTCCATTCCTTTGGGAATTTTTTCTGCTACACATCGCAATAAAATTCCAGATTTTTAGTGAGAATTTTTTCTTTTATAGGTGTGTCTATACCGAGTTTTTGGGTGGGATTGATTTTATTATATATCTTTGGCTTAAAACTAGGTTTAGTTCCCATTGCTACAGCAAAGGTCAGTTTTTCAGGTTTGATATTGCCCGCACTTACTTTGGCTATATATCAATCAGCAAAATATACTAGGCAAGTGCGTACTGTCATTTTAGATGAATTACATCAAGATTATGTAATTGGTGCTAGAGCTAGAGGATTGTCTGAAAAAGCTATTTTATGGAAACATATTTTACCTAACGCCATTTTACCTTTAATAACTTTACTAGGTATGTCCATTGGTTGGTTATTAGGTGGTGTTGCTGTTATTGAAACTGTTTTTTCTTGGCCAGGTATAGGCAAAATGGCAGTTCAAGCGATTACTATGCGTGATTATCCATTAATTGAAGGGATTGTTTTATGGATTGCCACAGTATATACAGTAATTAATTTTTTAGTGGATTTATCTTATAGTTATCTCGATCCAAGAATAAAAAAGGAGAATTAATACAATATGATTTTTAATTTTATAAAACAAAATAAATTATTCTCCATATATTCTTTTTCAGTCATTTTAATAATCTGCATTGCTGTATTAGCACCAGTTTTAGTGCCACATGATCCTTATGAAGCCAATATGTTGAAAGCATTGCAAACGCCAAATAATGAATATTTTTTAGGTACAGATAAATTAGGCAGAGATATTTTTTCACGCATAATCTATGGTATGCAAATATCATTATTTATGACGATTTGCATTGTGATTTTGACAGCAACTATAGGTTCAATCATAGGTATAATTGCTGGTTATTTTGGCGGTAAAATAGAACTTATTTTAATGCGTTTGGCAGATATTATGCTTTCTTTTCCAGGAATTATTCTAGCTATCGCTATAGCTGGCATCATGGGTGGAAGTATTATAAATACGATTTTCGCCTTAGTCGTTGTGAGTTGGGCAAAATATGCTCGCTTAGTACGAAGTTTAGTTATTAAATTAAAAAATAATGATTTTATCATAGCTAGTAAAACTAGTGGAGCAACTACATTTACAATTATGTATCATCATTTATTACCTAATATTTTACCATTAATAGTGATTACGGGAGCTATGGATATTGGCACTATGATGATGGAAATAGCGGGTCTATCTTTTTTAGGTTTTGGTGCTCAACCACCTACACCAGAATGGGGATTAATGCTCAATGAAGGTCGTCAATATATTCAAACTGCTCCATGGCTGATGATTTATCCAGGGTTAGCTATTTTTATAGTAGTAGCTATATTTAATCTTTGGGGAGATAGTTTACGTGATATTTTAGACCCTAGACAAGATTGATAGATTTTATTGATAAGAAAAGAGGTTGAATATGAAAAGTTTTAAAATGAAAAAATTATGGAAGGCTATTAGTTTAAGTCTATGCGGTATATTGACCGCAGGTATAATAGCTGGTTGTAGCTCTGAAAATACAGTAGATAAAACTACTTTAAAATTTGGGGTTACAAATTTTGCAGATACTTTAGAGCCAACACAGAATTATTTTGGTTGGGTTGTAATGCGTTATGCTATTGGTGAGTGTTTAACTAAATTTGATGAAAAAATGGAAATTCAGCCATGGCTTGCGGAAAGTTGGTCTATTAGTGATGACCGTTTAACATGGACTTTTAAAATCCGTGATAATGTGAAATTTTCTAATGGCAATTTAGTAACAGCTGAAGCTGTAAAAAAATCTATTGAACGTGCTTTTACTAAAAATACTCGAGCAAAAACTTTCTTTGAATACACAGAAATGAAGGCTGATGGTCAAAATTTAATAATCACAACAAGCAAACCTCAACCTAATATGCCTGGATTTTTGGCTGACCCATTATTTATTATTGTAGATGTTAGTGCAGAGGAGCAAGGCAGAGATTTTGCCAAAGAAGGTCCAATTTGTACTGGTCCATATAAAGTAGAATCTTTTGTAAAAGAAAAGGCTGTAATGGTGAGAAATGAATATTATTGGGACGGCGAAGTTCCTTTTGAACGTGTAGAAATACCATCTATTGATGATCCTAACACTCGTGCTATGGCACTTCAATCTGGTGAAGTTAATTTTGCTGTAAATATCGCAGCTGGAGATATAGATTTATTTAGAAATAATGATAAATTCTATATCGATGAAATTTCTTCATTACGTACAGTACTTGCCCGTATCAATCAAAAAGGTATTTTAGGTGACCCAAAAGTTCGTGCTGCCTTGATTTCTGCTTGTGATCGAGAAAATTATAATAATGTATTATTGAAAGGTACATTTATTTCAGGTAAAGCGCCAATACCGCCATCTATGGACTATGGCTTTGATGAATTGACAGATCCAAATGCATATAATCCAGAAAGAGCTAAGCAATTATTAGCCGAAGCTGGTTGGAATGATAGTAATGGAGATGGTATTTTAGATAAAGATGGCAAGGACTTAAGTCTTGATTTTGTCGTGTATAATAGCCGTGCAGAGCTTCCTTTATACGCTGAAGCAGTACAAGCTGATGCTAAAAAAGTAGGAATTAATATAAATATAAAAAGTGTAGATTATAACCTTATTGATAAAATGGGTATTGATGGCGATTATGATTTACTCATTTCTAATATTACAACTGCTAATACTGGAGACCCTGAAATTTATTTAAGTTGGTATTGGAAAACTAATGTAAATGGAGATAATCCACAAAATGGTTCTGGATATAGTAATCGTGAATATGATAAGATTTTAAATCAATTATCTGTCGAATTTGATAAAGAAAAACGTCGTCAATTAATTATTGAAGCGCAACAAATTTTGTTAGATGATGGTGCGGCATTATTCTTAGGTTATCCACAGACTAATATTATCAGCACCAAAGGCTTAGATGGTGTAGTTATGTATCCATCGGATTATTATTGGCTTACTAATAAAATAAAACCAGCTAAAGTATAAAAGGGGTAAATTAATGTTACTTGATGTATCTAATTTAACTATTCAATATAGCAAAAATATAGAAGCTACAGTTAAAGATATTAATTTTTCTTTAGATAGAGGAGAAATTTTGACCATAGTTGGTGAATCTGGCTGTGGTAAAACTACAGTGATTAGAGCCATATTAGGTTGTTTACCTAATAGCGGAAAGATTATAAATGGAAAAATTCTTTTTGAAAATCAAGATTTATTGAAATACAACCATAAAGATTGGCTATCTTTAAGAGGAAAACATATTGCTATGATTTTCCAAGATAGTGGCAATATGTTAAATCCTATCCAAACTATTGGTAAACAATTTATAGAATATCTACAAATTCACGATGATCTTACTAAAAAAGAAGCATATTCTTTTGCTGTAGAAATGCTTACTCGTATGAATTTAGCTAATCCTGAAAATATCATGAAATCTTATCCATTTGAATTATCAGGCGGTATGCGTCAGCGTGTTGGTATTGCTATGGCAATAAGCTTTAAACCATCTTTACTATTAGCAGATGAGCCTACTTCTGCCCTTGATGTAACTACGCAAGCACAAATAGTTAAAGAATTAATGGAGATTCCTCGCACTTGTGGTACAGCAATGATTGTAGTAACTCATAATATCGGTGTGGCGGCTTATATGTCAGATAAAATTATGGTAATGAAACAAGGTAAAGTTGTAGAATATGGTAAAGCCGAAGATATAATTAATTCACCACAGGCAGAATATACTAAAACTTTACTTGCTTCAGTTCCACAAATAGGAGGACAGCGCTATGTCTAAAGTTATTATGCAGGTAAAAAATATAACTAAAAAATTTCCAGCTAGTAATAATAGATTTTTAACAGCTTGTGATGATGTTAGTCTTAATATTAATGCTGGAGAAACAATAGGCATTGTTGGCGAATCTGGTTGTGGTAAATCTACACTGGTAAAAACTATTATGAATATGCACACACCAACTTCTGGTGAAGTTATTTTTCATAATCAAGATATTACTAAATTAACAGGAGAAAAACGTCGTCAAAATTGTCGTCATATTCAAATGGTTTTTCAAGACCCTACAGCAGCGTTTAATCCTAAAATGAAAATTGGTAATATCATTTGTGAACCGCTATTAAATTTTAATTTAATAAAAAAATCACAAATAAAAGAGAAAGCTCAAGAATTATTGCGATTAGTAGAACTGCCAGATGATTTTGTAGATAGATATCCCAATAATATGAGTGGCGGTCAACGTCAACGTGTAGCTATTGCCAGAGCTTTAGCCTTAGAGCCTGAAATCATTGTCTGTGATGAAGCAACATCTGCTCTTGATGTATCTGTTCAAGCTAAAATTATTGAACTACTAGTAAAATTACAGCGAGAAAAAAATATCACCTATATTTTTATTTGTCATGATTTAGCTTTGGTTAGTCTATTTAGTCATCGTATAGCTGTAATGTATTTGGGTAATATCGTTGAAAAAATTGACGGAAATAAACTTACAGAAGCAAAACACCCATATACTAAATCATTATTAAAAGCAGTTTTTTCCTTAGATAATGAACAAAATAAAAATATAGAAACTCTTTCTGGTGATATCCCAAGTCCTTTAGATTTGCCAAAAGGTTGTCCATTTCAAAATCGCTGTAAATATTGTAAAGATATTTGTACGCAAGAAAAACCTGTATTAAAAGAGCTTTCAGCTAATCATTATGTTGCTTGCCACCTAGTTTAATTTTCTAGGATAATATATCCCTCCTAAAACACCTATAAGAAAAATATTTTTTATAGGTGTTTTTTCTTGAAAATTTATTGATTTTGATTATAATTATTAAGGAGTTTTCAACAATTATGCGAAAAAAGTTAATAACTAAATTATTAGTTGCTACTATTTTATCTATGACAATATCTACAGGAGTTGCTTTTGCAGAAACACACACAGAAGATATTGATAAAACAAATAATAAAATTGTAGAAGAGCAACAACAAACTACTATTAATAAAGAAAAACAAGATATACTCACTATTAAAGGGTTAAGTCGTTATGATATCCGCCATGATAATCGACCAGGTAAAAAGATGAAACGCGTAAATCTTTATGGCGTACACGTTTAGAAGCAATTATAAATATTGATAATGGCTGGAAAATAAAAAATCGTATAGACTATGAACAAAATTATAAAGCTAAGGGAGATGATAAATCCCATTTTTATAATCGTATGCTTTATCTACAAGGACCAGCGTTTGGCGGAACAATTTCTTTAGGTAAAGTAGATTATGCCGATTTTGCTAATATGGATATTGCCTATGGTATGATTTTTGATGATTATATTAAAGGTATAAAAATACGCTTATACAGATAAAGATACTAAAAATATTTATACAGCAATGATAGGTAATTTTGATTCACCATATAACGACAATGTTAATGGGAAAATGCATTATAATGGTAAACAAGCTTATCCAGAAAATGATGCTATGCATTATGTAGGATTACAAGCAGAAATGCCTATCTCAAATAAATTAATGACAGGACTTGCTTATCATAATATAAGAAGTGGAGAACTTGAAGATACTCAGCAAATTCTTGAAGTTGCAGGAGAATATAAATTGGATAATAATTTTAAATTAGGTGGTGTATATGCTTTATCTAATTTAGATGCTAATAAATATGACTTGGGCAATAGTGCTCAAGAACAAGCTTATATTTTTCAATTAAATTATAAAGGAGCAAAACGTACTATACCAAATACGTATGGATTATGGGTTGCATATAAAAATATTGGAGAACTAGCTACATTTTTACCAACATATACTAATAGCTTCACAGGTGAACAAGGTTATGAATTAGGGGCTAGATATATATTTGCTAAAAATTTAATGGGTGAAGTTTCATATTTTAATGGTAATGATATTGAAAATGATAAAACAAAAACACGTTGGTTTGGTCGTGTAGAATATCGTTTTTAAATAAAATATAATTAGGAGATTTTATGCTATCACAATTAACTTATAAAGAATATCTAAAAGTAACTATTCCCTTTATGTTATCCACAGCTACACAGCCACTACTAGGAGCTGTAAATACTGCTGTTATGGGACATATGTCAGAAGCTTTTTATATAGCTGCTGTTTCTTTAGGAGTAATCTTATTTAACAATATATATTGGCTATTTGGATTTTTGAGAGTGTCTACTACAAGTTTTTCCGCTCAAGCTTTAGGCAGTGAATCCGCCAAAGATAAATTTTTAGCTTTAGCTAGACCACTACTTATAGCTATAGTAATAAGTTTGATATTTTTAATAATTTATCCATGGATTTTCAAATATTATGCATTGCTCATGAAGCCTGAAAGCCAAGTTGTTGAATTAATGAAAAATTATTGTGATATCATTATATGGGGAGCGCCATTTGTTTTAATCAATTATGTAACGTTAGGCTGGCTCATGGGGCAGATGATAATTCGCTATACTATGTTTATGCAAATATCTATGAATGTGTTGAATATCATTTTATCTATCGTATTTGTATTTATCATGGATATGAATATTCAAGGTGTAGCCTATGCTTCTTTGATTGCTCAAATATATGGTTGTATTGTAGGGTTTATCGCTATTTATAAACGAGGGAACTTAATCATTCGCAATGAATACATTCAAAGTTTAAAAACTTTACAGCCATTTTTAGCCATGATGAAGGTAAATGTGGATTTAATGTTTCGCACTGTTTGTCTATTGACGATAAATAATTTATTTGCTATAGCTGGGGCAAGCATGGGAACTGTTACACTAGCTAGTAATGCTATTATCTTAGAAATTATTTTTATTGTGGTTTACTTTATTGATGGTATGGCAAATGGTGTGAGTGTATTTTCAGGAAAAGCAAAGGGGTATAAAGATATAAATTTATTAAATTCAGTATTAAAGATAAGCTTAAGATGCTTATCTGTATTTATAATTTTTATTTCAGTGATTATGTATATCACTAAATCGTATTTTATAAATATGATGACTGATTTGGCAATTGTGGCTAATTATGCTAACGATTATAGTATCTATCTGATTTTGCATCCAATATGTGCCTGTGTGGGACTGCTTTTATATGGTATGTATACAGGTATTGGCAATACAGCTTCTATCAGAAATATGATGTTTGTCGCTGTGATATTTTTTTATATCTGCCAAAAATATTGATGTCTTATCTAGGTAATGATGGTATATGGCTGACATATAATTTAACGTATTTATTAGAGTCAATTATTCTCATTTTGTATTTACCGTCGTTAAAGAAATATTTTAATTAAAGAAAACCTACTATAGATTACTTTTAAATAAGGTAATTTATAGTAGGTTTATTTTTATAATACGTTATATTGTTTTAAAGCATAGGCTACGCCATCATTATCTACATCTAAAGTGATAAAATCTGCTATCTGTTTTAAATTATCATTAGCATTTCCCATAGCTATGCCATATTTTACAGCTTCAAGCATTTCCACATCGTTTCCGCCATCACCAAAAGCCATGGCTTCATTGATATCTATGTCGTAGTAAGCTAAAACTTTTTTGATGCCTGTGCCTTTACCGCCATCTTTAGGAATGATATCTGTAAAATAAGGGCACCAACGAACAGCTTTGCAATTTGGCAAATATGGTAAGACTTCTTGTTCTTCATCTTCATTTAAGAAAATATTCAATTGATATGTTTTATGATTGGATACACGACTTACATCATCAAATGCTCTATCTGGTGCAGTATCTCCTAAAGTTTCTTTTAATTTTGCTAAACGGTCATTATAGAGATTAAAATAAAAATAATCTATTTCCATAAAACCACAAGCTATATCTTTATCTTTGATGTAATTTGTAAATTGGATTAAATCTTCACGATTTAAATATTCTTCGTGTAAGATTTTTCCTGTACTATCATAACAATATTGACCATTAAAAGTAATATAACCAGTGAATAAATCGCCAAATTCATCAATTAAAAATTTCAAGTCATATGGCGGACGACCAGTTGCGATAAATAATTTTATTCCTTTTGCTTTTAAAGTATGTAAAGCTTGTATTGTAGATTCAGGAATTTTATGTGTTTTAAAGCTAACTAAGGTACCATCAATGTCAAAGAAAATAGCTTTTATCATCATATCACCGTACTTTCATTAAAATTATAAAATATAAATCAATTATAACAAATTTTAAGCTAGTACGTATATTGTTTTTATGCTATATTATAAACAATAATTATTGACTAGATAAATATAGAAAGAGATGTGAATGATTTTCATGAATGCAACTTTAAAAAATATTACGGCTATGCTTATTTTTGGTAGTATTGGTTTATTTGTGCGCAATATCGAACTTGCAAGTTCGCAAATAGCCCTAGTGCGTGGTTTTGTAGGTGCTTTTATTTTATTTATCGCTATGGTATGTTTGCACAAAAAAATAAATCGAAATGCTTTGATAAAAAATTTACGTTATTTATTAATAGCTGGCGTAGCTATTAGGTTTTAACTGGATTTTTTTATTTCAAGCATATAATTATACAACGATAGCTACAGCAACACTTACATATTATTTAGCACCTACTTTTGTAGTATTGTTATCTCCATTTATATTAAAAGAAAGTTTATCTCTATTTAAAATCATCTGTGTAATTTTATCTTTATTAGGTATGGCATTAGTAGCTGGTATATTCAATGACAATCAATCTGGTGTAAATGATTTTATCGGTGTATTGTATGGCATATCTGCTGCTTTATTTTATGCGATTGTAGTATTAGCAAATAAATTTTTCAAAGATATTTCTGCCATTGATAGCAGTATTGCTCAATTATTATTAGCTTCAATAATTTTATTGCCTTATGTAATCTATCAGGGAAATTCATGGAGCATGAGTGGTTTTTCATTATTATCTTTGGCTATATTAGGTATTATACATACAGGTATAGCATATTTATTATATTTTTCTTCACTACAAGAATTACCAGCACAAAAAGTTGCTATTTTTAGTTATTTAGACCCAGTAACTGCAATTATTTTATCCACAGTTCTTTTAGCTGAGCCGATGAGTATTTCTCAATGGATTGGAGCAATTTTGATATTAGGTTCTTTACTTGTCAGTGAGTTATTTAAGAAAAATAATTAAAACTTATTGACAAATGATAATTTATAAATTATATTGTATATATAAATTAATAACAGGGAGCTAGTAAACTGGCTGAGAGGAAGTTGTGAACTTCGACCTATGACCTGATTTGGATAATGCCAACGTAGGATAATAATTATGATGTATTTGCAATTAGAAGAGATGGCATTTTGTCATCTCTTTTTTATTTTAGCACATCTATATATTAATTTTAAATACACATAGAGTTGACCATGTGATTGAACAGGAGTTCATGAAGGGGTGCACCACCGCGGGTGTATCTTTTTGTGGACTCCTTTTTTAATAAAATTTTTAAAAGATAAAAAATAAGGAGGTCTTATTTTGATAATAGTTAATGGACAAAATCAAGAAATATCTTTGCCTATGGATTTAGTTACTTATTTGCAAGAAAATAATTATCCTTTAGATAAGATAGCTATAGAGTTAAATGGTCAAATAGTCCCTAAAGCAAAATATGCGCAAACTATTTTAAATCCTAATGATAAATTAGAAATCGTAACTTTTGTTGGTGGTGGCTGATAATGGCAGATATTTTGGCAAAAGAATTAATTTATCAAACTTTAAATGACCGCCATGGCATAGTCAATCAAGAAAAATTGAACAATGCTAAAGTTGCTAATAGCTGGGCTTGGGTTGGTTTATGGCGTCTAAATATTGCTGTGGCACTAGCTAGAATAGGTGTAGGTCATTTACATTTAATTGATTTTGACAAAGTAGATATCAGCAATCTCAATAGACAACATTATTTCATCTCACATCTAAATAAATATAAAACGCAAGCTTTAGCCGAGCAATTACAAATGATAAATCCTTATTTAAATATCGTTACTGATTGTATAAAAGTAACAGAAGATAATATTTTTTCATTGTTTAAAGATGAAGATATCATCTGTGAAGCTTTTGACGTTCCTGAAAATAAGGCGATGTTAGTAAATAAGATATTAGAACTTTTCCCCGAAAAATATATCATTTCTGGAAGTGGTATGGCAGGTTTTGGTCATAGCAATGAAATTCATACTCGCAAGGTAATGGGTAGATTTTATATCTGTGGTGATGAAAAAACTGCATTATCCAATGAAAATAGTTTAATGGCTCCTAGAGTAGCTATTTGTGCTGGTCATCAAGCAAATTTAATCACTCAATTAATTTTAGAAAATAATTTATAAAGAAGGTATTATATTATGTGGCAATTAGGAAAACATCAATTCAATTCAAGATTTATTTTAGGTTCTGGTAAATATTCTTTAGAATTAATTCAAGCAGCAATCAATGAAGCAAAAGCTGAAATTGTAACTTTAGCACTTCGCCGTGTAAATAATGGTGGTATGGCTAATATTTTAGATTACATTCCCAAAGATATAGCACTTCTTCCTAATACTTCTGGAGCTAGAAATGCCGATGAAGCAATTCGCATAGCTCGTTTATCTAAAGAACTTTGTGGCAGTGATTTAGTAAAAATTGAAATTATGCGTGATAGTAAATATCTTTTACCTGATAATTATGAAACTATCAAAGCTACTGAAGTTTTAGCTAAAGAAGGCTTTACTGTTATGCCTTATATGTATCCAGATTTAAATGTAGCTAGAGATTTAGTAAATGCTGGTGCTAGTTGTGTAATGCCTCTTGGTGCTCCCATCGGCTCTAATAAAGGTTTATGTACAAAAGAATTTATTCAAATTCTCATAGATGAAATCGACTTACCAATTATCGTAGATGCTGGTATAGGTAGACCTTCTCAAGCTTGTGAAGCTATGGAAATGGGTGCTACTGCTATTATGGCTAATACTGCTATAGCAACAGCAGGTGATGTTGTTCGCATGGCAAAAGCTTTTAATTATGCTATTGAAGCAGGACACCTCGCTTATGAAGCAAAATTAGGTCGTGTAAAAGCACAAGGAGCAAGTGCATCTTCTCCATTGACAGGATTTTTACAAGATTAATTATTAATTTAATCAGTAATAATTGTGAGGTAAGATGAATGAATAAAGATAATCATATTAATGAAAGTATTATTAATGATGAAGTAAGAGCTGAATTAAAAAAAGAACGTATTGACCATATGGCATATTTACCAGATATGGAAGTCATACCTAGCGATATTTTAGATAAGGTTATAGCTGATATGGATAGTTATGATTATGATAAATATACAGCTCAAGATGTACAAACTGCACTTAGTCATGACCACATTACACCAGAAGATTTTAGAGCCTTATTATCTCCGGCAGCACTTCCATTTCTTGAACAGATAGCACAAAAAGCACAGAAAACTACTAAGAGATTTTTTGGTAATTCTATCTATATGTTTACACCAATATATATTGCCAATTACTGCGAAAATTATTGTATCTATTGTGGTTTTAATTGTCATAATAAAATTAAACGTGCTAAATTGAATTATGATGAAATCGATAAAGAAATGCAGGAAATTGCTAAATCTGGATTGCAGGAAATCTTGATTTTAACAGGTGAAAGTCGCAAACAATCCAGTATAGAATATATAGGTGAGGCTTGTAAAATAGCTAAAAAATATTTCCGTGTTATTGGACTTGAAATCTATCCATTGAATACAGATGAATATGCTTACCTACAAAAATGCGGTGCGGATTATGTAACTGTATTCCAAGAAACATATAATAGCGATAAATATGAAACTCTCCATTTGGCTGGACATAAACGTATTTTCCCTTATCGTTTCTATGCTCAAGAAAGAGCAATTCGTGGCGGTATGAGAGGCGTTGGTTTTGCTGCACTTTTAGGTTTAGATGATTTTAGAAAAGACGCTTTAGCTACAGGTATGCATGCATATTATTTACAACAAAAATATCCACATGCAGAAATAGCATTTTCTTGCCCTCGCCTTCGTCCAATCATTAATAACGATAAAATCAATCCTAAAGATGTACATGAAGCCCAGCTTTTACAAGTTGTATGTGCTTATCGTTTATTTATGCCATCTGCTAGTATCACTATATCTACTAGAGAATGTGCTAGAGTTCGTGATAATCTCGTAAATATCGCTACTACAAAAAATTTCCGCTGGTGTAAGTACCGCCATCGGTGAACATAGTCAAGAAAGCGAAGATAAAGGTGATGCTCAATTTGAAATTGCCGACACTCGTTCTGTAGATGAAGTATATCATGATTTAATTCATAACGGCTTACAGCCAGTTATGGCAGATTATTTATACGTATAGAATATTTTATGAATTAGACACTAGACAAAACTATATTTCTAAAGTACACTTTAATCAAAGTAAATATTTCTCTTTAAGAAAATTTAGGAGGATTTGATTCGTATGCTAATATTAAAAAAGCTATCTTTGCTAGTACTTTTAATATGTTGTTTATGTTTAGTGCCAACTCCTGCTAAAGCAGCGCCTACAGATACTAGTAATTTGGCAATCAGTACGATTACTGGCTTTTTAAATCCCGAAAATGCTGCTATAAGGGATGATTTACTAGAATTATTGAAGGATTCACAGCATAGGCAAGAGTTGATTGATTATATTGAAGCTACTAGACCTGTAATTGAAAAATATAAAGGCTATTTTGATACAGCTTCTAATGTAGCTATATGGTCAGAAGAAAATATACCTATTATCGGTCATTTAATAGGTAATGTAGCTATCAGTGTTACTAATTATTTTTATCAACAAGAATTGCAAGAATTAGCGACTACAGAGGTAGCACAAAAATTTGCTGAGCTCGTCAATCAGGTATAAATATCGAGATAGATATTTTTCAGAGAGCATTATCTAATTATGTTTTAAATGATGGTATAGATTTATCTTTGATTATGAATTTACAAGAAATTATCAATGAAAGATTAGAAGTTCATAATTTTTTAAAGTCTATAATTGAAAGCTCAGACTTAGAATATAATATCATTGATGATGGTAATATCATTCCTAAATTAGATACTAGAATTAATTTCAATAAATAAAAAAATCCTATCTTTAAGTGATTTCTTAGAGATAGGATTTTTGTTAAATCAATTTTTCAAAACGATATTTTTGGGAAACATCAGGGTATTTTTGGCGGTCAACTTCACTCATAAACATATCTAAAGGTCTAATATAATCTTTAAAATCACCATATAAAGCTTTATAAACTACGAATTGTTCATGAGTTTCTGTATGTGTAGCTACGGTAATAATCAAATATTTTTTATCTTCACCTTTGAAGTGAACCCATATTTCCCCTGATTTAGGTAAAGCTCTCATTATATTGTGTTCTCCTTTAAATTTTAATTATCAAATGAAATTACTAGCCATATGGCGGAGATGATATAAATCTGCATATAGATTTTCACCAGGACAAGCAGTGGCATTAAAATCACGATGACCAAATACTGTATTTTCATTTGGACTTAAACTATACATTTGACATAATAAACCAATCAATTTACTTGCAGAAGCAATTTGCATATCTGTAGGCATTTCATCATTAAAATTACCAGATAAACAAATACCAATACTACTATTATTATGTTGATAAGTATGTGCGCCAATATCTTCTAATGGTCTGCCTGTTTCAATTAAACCACTTTTGCGAATAAACATATGATAACCTATACCAGACCAACCATTTTGCAGGTGAATGCGATGGATATCTGCAGCTGTGATATCGTCATTTCCGCCAATAGCAGAATGATGAACTATGATTTGTGAAGTTCTAGGTCTAGTAGATAAAGAAGTAAAATTGAAATAATTTTCAACAATTGGTAAATCAGAAGCATATAATGTATAATCAGCTGCTTTAGCTACATTATTATTAATATTTGCTATAGAATTTAAAAAAGTGGAAATATTTGCTCCTGCAAGTAATGCTCCACCTAATTTTAATCCTTTAATTATAAAATCACGTCTATTCATATAATTTGTCCTTCCCTAATTAGTGTATCTATAGTATAGCATCTTGAGTTAACTATAAGTCTAGTAGAAAATTTCTCCAATATAATATATTAATTGTATTGAAATGTATTTTCAAGTGCTTTAGAGAATATTTCTCAATTAATTGCAAAAAATAAAACTAAAAAGTATCTTATTTACTACACTTTGAAATTTGTAGTTGCTTATGATACAATAAAAATTAGTTTTTATAAAGTCTTGAAATATAAGGATTTATTTCTAATTTGGACTCATTTATAATTGATTATTTTTATGTTAAATTTTTAGGAGGAATTTTTTAATGGCACACCGTAAGACTAAACAACATACTGTAAATGTTGTAAAAGCTCAATTTTGTGCACCAGAAAACATATCATATTTGGATTTATTTGAAGGATTTAATGAATTATATACTATAAATATAGCTACTAATATAGATTTCTTAGCTAATCTTTTAGAATTATTCACCAAAGTAGAGATTATTTTTGGCAACCTTGCACTTGTACCATCTACTTTAGAAAATACATTCGCTATGCAAAGAAATACTTTGCAGGAATTATATAAAACAGAACATTATACTAATTTTAAAGAAAAATATGCTCAAGGAAATTTAAATATATATTTGGCAGATGCGCCATTATATCCTGAAAAAATTATTTTGCTTGAAAAATACACAGACAGGAGCAACTAGAGTAATTTTAGGCAGTAATAATCTTGACCAATTACCAGCTAATAGTGATCGCAATCAAGCGTTAGTTTATTTTGATGATGAAAATGCTTTCAATTATTATATGAACATATATAATGATTTTAAACAGAATAATAGCGAAATAGTAAATGAAAATGCATGGGAAATAACATATGAAGATACTCAAATGCTCGAAAATTTACCTATTTTGCATAAAGCTAAACAAGATAGCGAACATATCTATCCAGCAGTTAGCAAGACAACTATTGTAAAAACAGCAGAATACATCTCAGATATCGAGCGTTTAGCGAAGGATTTTGTAGATATTCCTAAGGCAGACCGCAAAGGACAGGCTAAAATCACAAACGATAAGATAGATACTATTAAACGTAAAACATTAGAAAATATTCAAGTTCGCCGTGCTAAATTTGAAAAATTTATGCCACAATTAGTTATTGAACCAGAACGCAATCGTGCTTTTTATAATGAACGTGAATTTAATTTTCGTCCTTATCGTGGCGATGTAAAACGTGATGCTGAAACTTATTTACAATATATGGAAGGATTTAATACAGCTGTACCAGCTAAAAATATTGAACCTTTAAAATTTGAGTATTTTAAATTGATGTCATGGTGCTTTTTATCTCCATTTTTAGCACGTGTGCGTACTACAATTAGAGAAGCTACTGTAACTGATGAAGTATTTACATATCCGATAGTAGCTTTATTATGTGGTCAGTCAAATGCAGGAAAAACAATCTATGCTTCTTTATTAATGAAAATGATGACTGATTCTGCTTTGTATAAGGCTTTTGGTCAAAATAACTTCACGAAGACACGCATTGATTCACTTCTTTGTGATATAAAAGGTTTACCTATATTAATTGATGATATCACTCAAACTCAATTTACTAATAACAGTGGAAATATCATTAAACAAGAAGAACGTATCATTCGCGAAACTAAACCAGAAAATTTAAATTATTATTCAGCTATTTTACTCACAGCTAATAAAGATTTAAATAGCTTAAAAAATGAGCTTACTAAACGTATGGTTGTTTTCCATGTAAATGCTAGCTGGAACAACGAATTTACACGTCAACAAAAGAGCCCATGCTCTGTAAATTAATTCAAAAAATGAGAAATAATTTCTATAGCGAATATCTAGCAAAAATCATTCCTCATATTAATTTATATTTAAGTCAAATTAATGATTTAGGTTCTAGTAGTATAGATTTATATAATATAAGCTCTGAAGTAATAATATCTATCTTTAAAGAATGTGGCTTAGATATTCCAAGCTATATGAGACCTCTAACCATGAAAGATTATTTTGATAGTAGAGCTGTAAATGAAATCATGATTAAATTCTTCCAAAGACAATATCGTTTAAATCGTGATTTCTTTGAAGTTAATAAGAAAAATAATCAATTAATCTTTGAAGATAAAAGCTTATCTTCTGTAGGTAAGATGACTCCTATGCGTATTGCTGAATCACTTCCACCTGAATTGGAAGCAGATGTAGTCGGTGATAAAGTGATCATGCGATTGGATAGTGCAACTAAATTCTTTAGCACAGAATTCAAAGAACAAGGTCTTTTGAATAAATTATTTGGTAGATAAATTAATAACAAATTAATAAAAATAAAAAAGCACACATTTATTTGTGTGCCTTTTTTTATCTTCGTTATTTATATTTTCATTTAAATTAATACCAGTAGTATAACGCTTATCCATTTTATTATAGATGTGAGCATATTTGCTAGTTATATTAACATTGCTATGACGCAAAACTTGCTTTACTATTTGTAAATCTTTTGTATCTTTATAAAGTAAAGTGCCACATGTATGGCGGAGCATATGACAACTTATACCTTCTTTTTTTAATCCTGCTTTAGTCAGCCATTTATCTACATTATAGCGAATGCCTCGTCTATCCATTCTTTTTCCTTTTACTTGATTAGTCAAAGTTGTAAATACTGGCTCTCCAAATTCATCAATAAAGGCAAAATCAAATGGTCGTATTTTTAAATACTCTTGTAATAAAATTAAAACATCATCACGAGGATAAATAAAATCATTATGCCCTTTACCATGAATATATATTGTCTTCATCTCCCAATTTATATCATTAACAGACATGCGATGAACTTCCACTGTTCTCAATCCTTCTAATGCCATAAGCATAATGATGATTTTATCTCTTAAATATTCAATATGTTTTTCATCGTAATCAGGTATAATATTTAATAAATCTCGTAATTGTTCTAATGTAAGAAATTTCATAGGAGAGATTTCACTTGCTTCATGTATTTTTACACCTACATCTTTAGCAGGGCTATTTTCTATCAAATTTTAATTTTACAGCAATATTATAGAATTGTTTTATCGCATTTAGCTTTACCTTACAAAACTCGCTCCGTCGCAGACTCCGCTCAGACAGGTTGCTATTTTTCTTCATAACGCGGATTTCCCCCACCTTAGAGTTACTTAGCCCCCTCCAAATTCACCTGCAGAGAGATGCTGCTTCACGCTGGCTATTGGCTGTGTAAGAGAAAATGGATGAGGTGGTGGGAGCGGAGGGGTCAAGTGAAAAGAATCAGTTGTTACTCTTGACAATCGAATGATTTTCTGCGTATATTTTGGATAAGTAAAATTATGAAAATAAATGAGTAAAAGCTACAAAGATGAGCAGAAAGAGGTAAAGATCATGGATTTAAAGAATTATTCAACAGGGGTACAGCATATCGGGATTCCGACAATGACATTGATAAAACTGTGGAGTTTTATCATAAACTTGGTTTTGAGACTGCATTTGAGACCGTAAATGAGGAAGCGAATGAGAAGGTTGTGTTTCTGAAACTGGGAACTCTGGTAGTGGAGACTTATGAGAATCATGCGGCGAAGATGGAGCATGGAGCGATCGATCATGTTGCACTTGATGTAAGAGATATTGAGGAGATTTTCCGGTATATTAATGAAGCTGGTTTAAACTCCACACAGGATACCATTCATTTCCTGCCATTCTGGGAAAATGGTGTGAAGTTTTTTACCATTGAGGGTCCGAACAAGGAGAAAGTGGAATTCAGTCAGTATCTGTAAAACAGAAAAAGTTACGGAATATATCTGTATAATAAAATGAAGCAGTAAAGCCGATACATTGACTGGAAGCAGTGTGTCGGCTTTTTGGCTGTCCGGAATAGACCGCAGCAGTGAAAAACGGGAAAATAAAGGGGCATTAAAGGGAAAAGAGAGATGAAAAATTTAAAGAAGTGGTATATTAATCTGTCGATACAGAGAAAAATTCTGTATTGTACGTTAGGGGTAGCATTGGTTGTTCTGTTGGCTGCCAGTGTTTCGCAGTATATGTCTGCATCTTCAATTGTGACAGAACAGACAAGGAAACAGTCTGCGGGAGTGGTGAACGAGTTGTCGGTGAATTTGGATCATTATTTTGATATGGTGAGGAATTCATTTGAGTATATTGCAAATAACAGTACGGTTCAGGAGGAATTGGAGTCTGATGAACCATATAAATCGAATGGCACAGAGCTGTATTCCTATTATTCAAGATCGGGGCAGATCAGAAGGCTGCTTTTGCAGGGATATACAAGTATTTATATGAAGGATATCCAGCTGTATGGTTATAACGGAGCAAATCATCTGCTGGCAAATAATCGTGAGATTCATGAAAAGACCGCTCAGATATCCTGTGAACTGGCGGAGCAGGCAAAAGGACGCTGTATTTATTATAATGCTTCTGAGGAAGGCCTGATGTATATGGCAAAGCAGATCAAAGATTCTCTGACTATGAAGCCAGTGGGAATATTGAGAGCATCTATTAAGCTGAGCTATCTGAAAAAAATGACGATCACAGCCAGAGATTCTTTGGCTGCACATATTTTTCTTCTGGACAATGACAAAAATGTTCTGATAGAGAGTGCAGAGAATGATGCGACAATCAGTGACAGAAGCTGGATAGAAAAAATATCAGGCAACACAGGAGAATTTCTGTTTACTGCAGATGGACAGGGTTATGACTGTGTATATCAGAGAAGTTCTGACACAGGACTTACAGTTGTAGGAATGATCCCTATGAGTTTCTTGCAGAAAACAGCCAGAGGATTACAGAAAACGACAATCATGCTTATTCTGGCAAGTTTGATGTTGTGTATTTTTCTTGCTAATATTCTGGCAAAGGGAATCGCTGGTCCGATCAAGCGTACAAGTAAAGCAATGCAGCAGTTTGCGGAGGGTGACTTTTCTGTCCGTCTTCCGGAAGGAAGAAGGGATGAGATTGGAACCATGAATTCTGTTTTCAACCAGACGATAGAGAAAATAGAGCAGCTGATAAAACAGGTTGTGGAGATGGAAACAGTTAACAAAGATATTGAATTCCAGGCTTTGCAGGCACAGATCAATCCGCATTTTCTTTATAATGTACTGGATACGATCAACTGGATGGCGCGAAAGAAGGGCGAGGATAATATTTGTCGTATGGTTACTTCTATCAGCAGTCTGATGCGTGCAAGTATCAGTAATAAAAGAAGTATGGTTTATATTCGTGAGGAAATAAAATATGTACAGGATTATCTTTACATACAGGAAACCAGATATGGAGATAAATTTACATCTTATATTGAAGTGGATGAGAGATTAAATGAATTAGAGATTCCGAAGATGACTATTCAGACACTGGTGGAAAATGCGGTAGTTCATGGTGTGGAAAATGCGACATGGGACTGTTTCCTTTATGTTTCAGGAGAAATTACAGATGGAATGGCAGTATTTACAGTAAAGGATGATGGAGTTGGAATGTCGCAGGAGCAGTTGGAGAAACTGATGGGGACAGAGGAAGAGCCAGATCATGAAGCAGAGCGGACACGTACTCATCTGGGAGTGTATGCGGTGAGAAAGAGACTGGATTATGTATATCAGAACAAGGCAAGGATGAGCATTACATCAGAACCGGGGAAGGGAACACAGGTAATACTGGAAATCCCGATGAACGGTAATGGCGGAGTTACCTACAGGAAATGTGATGAACCTGTTAATGAAAATAACAAAAAGGAAGGGAGACGAGAGATAATGGAATTGCAGGTAATGATATTAGATGATGAATATATTATTCTGGATGGTTTATGTTCGTTTCCATGGAGCGATTATGGATACCGTATATCCGCAACTGCAAGGAACGGATTGGAAGGGCTGGAGAAACTGGAGCAGGCGAAACCGGATCTGATCCTTACAGATGTGAAGATGCCGGGAATGGATGGACTGGATTTTGCAGAAAAAGCACATGAGATTTATCCCGATGCGGTTATAGTGATACTGACAGGATATGACAGTTTTGCCTACGCTCAGAAAGCAATCAGCATTGGTGTGGAAGAATATCTTCTCAAACCGGTGGACTATGATGAGTTAAAGGCAATGGCTGCCCGGATTGCAGGGGAAATTCATGCAAGGAAGGAAAAACAGCAGGAAATCCGGGATCTGAAGAAATATTTCAACAGGTCAGTTCCGCAGCTGAGATCCAAATTTGCGGGAAATCTTCTGTATGGAAGAATCCAGGGAAAAGGAGTTGTAAAAGAGCAGGCAGAATCTCTGAATCTGACAATAGAGAAATATATTGTGTGTGTAGGGCGAAAAGTTGTTGGAGAAAATAAAATCCATACAGGAGATAAATGGATAGAGGAATTTGCATGCATCAATATTTTTGAGGAAATTTTTAATGATTTTGGAATTCATGTTTTGAGCGATTATAATACAGCAACTGCAGAATATAATTTTATTCTTTTGTTTGAAAAGGAAGAAGAAAACGCAGTATGTATGGAAAAAGCATTGCAGGCATGCAGTAAGATACAGGTAGAAGTAGAACGGTATCTGAAAGCACATATGAATTTTGGATTGAGCGATGTAGAAGTGGACGAATATCAGGCAAATGCACAGTACCGTAAGGCACAGACAGCATGCAGGCAATGTGTTTATCTGGGTACGAATATCATACTCAGATACGAAGATCTGCAATATGAAAAAACAGACAGACTTTTGTGATTACTTCCGGTGAAAAAAACACATTTTTATGATGACTTTTGTTTTCAGGACAGTTTTTGAGAAAGCGGAGGATGAACTTCATCAGATGTTTCGAAACGCACCGGAAGATGTATCTCCGGTGAAATTTGCAGCAATGGATTTACTTTTGGGATGTATGAAATTTCCATATATCTGTGCAGTTGACAGTGAAATTCATAATAAAAACTGGAATCTTTCTGTGCTTCAGGATGGAATAAAAAGAATCTGTCAGTGCGAGAACACAGAAGAGGTGTTGAATTGTCTGCTGAATCTGTTTGGAACGCTGATTAAACAGAATACAGAAGGAACTGATGAACGGAACCGGAAACTGGTTCAGAGTGTTCTTTCTTACATTGAGAAGAATTATTCAGGAGATTTATCTATGGATGATCTGACTGAGAAATTCCATGTAAGCAGAACCTATATCAGCCGCCTTCTTAAGAAATATGCCGGAAAGAGTTTTCTGGAATATCTGACAGATGTCCGGTTCCAACAGGTGGAGAAACTGATTGCAGATAATAAATATAAACAATATGAAATCGCAGAAATGGTAGGATACAAAGACTTTGGATACTACATAAAAGTATTCAAAAAGCGTTACGGCATTACGCCCAATGAATTCAGGAAACATATATAAACAACGAGGTTAACTGTATCAGGTAAGTCATTTAACCGAATCAGGCAAGCAGCGAGGCGGATGATTTTATCTGCCTGACGATAGAACAGGAGATTTGTGCACAGTATAAAATTTGTGCACAAATCTCCTATTTTTACTTTTATTTCCAATTGTTTATAAAAGGCAAAAAGACTAAAATAAAATCATCAAGAACGAGGAAACACAAATTAAAAGGAGGAAACAAGTAAATGAGGAAAATGAAAAAAGTGTTATCACTTGCCATGACGGCAGCTATGACAGCCAGTCTTCTGACAGGCATGGGAGCAGTTACAGCTTCTGCGAAGAAATCGGACGATGGAAAAAGAACGAAGATTACTGCTTTATTAAATTCAACAGAATCGACAGAACAGTATCAGGTTTATGACTATTTGTTGAAAAATTTCTGTGATGAGAAAGGCATTGACTATGAAATAGAAATGGTTAATGATAAACAAGATTATTTTACGAAATTACAGATGTATATCAATAGTGATACATTACCAGATATCTTCGGATGCCCCAATGGAACACTTTCTAAAGCATGTAAAGACATTGATGCATTAGTGGATTTAGGTGCTGAGTTAGATCGAAATGGATATGCGGATAAGATGAATGGTGCGGTACGAGATTTCCTTACAGATGCAGATGATGGTAATTTGTATCTTTTCCCACAGGGATTATATTGTGAATTCTTTATGTATAGGAAGGATCTCTTTGAAAAAGCCGGTATTAAAGAAACTCCGACAACATGGAAAGAATTTGAAGAAGACTGTCAGAAACTTGCGGATATAGGAGAAATTCCGGTTATTATCGGTGGTTCAGATGTATGGCAGATTATGAGATATCTTTCATTCTCTCCATGGAGAGTAACAGGTCCGGAATTTATCACTGGATATCAGGCTGGAACAGACTCTTTTGCCAAAAATGAAGCTGCCAAATATGGTGTAAATCTGGTTTATGATCTTGGAACAAAAGGATATTTTGAACCAGGATTTGCAAGTGTAGATTACACTTCAGCCACAAACTTATTCTATGGTGGCACTGGTGGAATTTTCTACAGTGGTTCAGGTCAGATCAATCTTGCTGAGGATATGTATGATGCAGGTCAGATAGGATTTTTCCCTGTGCCTGACACAGAAGAAATGGATAATATGGAGACAAATATTCCAATTCACGCAGGATTTGGTATTGGATATAATAAGGCTACATATGACGACACTATGCAGGAATTCTTTGATTATGCATGTGAACATTATTCAGAGGCTTGTTACAACAAAGGAAATATTTTCTCACCGTTTAACGATGATATTCCAGAAGGACTTCCACAGCTTTTCTATGATCTTCAGCCGTTATTTGAAAATGCTGAAACAGCATGGACCTCATGGGATGATAAGCTTGATTCAGAAAATCTGACCCAAATTGCAGATGAACAGCAGAAACTGGCTCAGGGAATTACCACTCCGGATGAATTTATCGAAACCTGTGATTCTTTTGTAAAAAGTAAGTGATTTTTCAATAATAATAAACAGAGACTGACAGCTGCCTTGTCAGTCTCTTTCAGAGAAAGAGAGGAGGAAGAACTGTGCAGAAAGCATTTGGAAAAAAGTCAGTCATCCTTTTATTCATCTTTCCAGCATTTCTTATTTATACAGCATTTGTAATTGTTTCCATCATATGGGCTGGTTATTATAGCTTTTTTGACTGGGGTGGTGTTGGAGAGAAAGTATTTGTAGGATTAAAAAACTATATAGAACTTGTTACGCAGGATGAAGTTTTCAGAGCTACAATAGGGCATACTCTTGTTTATACTGTAATTAATGTGGCAATTCAGGTATTTGGAGGATTATTATTTGCGATTCTCCTCAGTCGTATTAAAAAAGGAAGAGTTGCTTTACAGACTCTGTATTATATTCCGGTAGTTATCTCTTCTGTAGCGATTTGCCAGATTTTTACAAAGTTATTATCAGTAACTCCAACCGGTATTGTGAATCAGGTATTATCATTCATCGATCCATCTCTGAAACTGATGGAGTGGATTTCCAATCCTCAGATTTCACTGTATGTAACAGCTTTTGTAGAAGCATATAAATACCTGGGACTGTATATGGTTATCTTTTATGCAGCACTGATCGGTGTTCCGGATGAACTGGGAGAAGCAGCACTGATCGATGGAGCATCAACATGGCAGGAATATCTTTATGTAAGAATTCCTTATATTAAACCGGTTATCATTGCAAACTGTCTGCTGGTACTGAATGGTTCCCTGAGATCTTTCGAGTTCTCTTATCTGTTAACACATGGAGGACCGGGAAATGCTTCTGAACTTATGACAACTTATATGTATAAACAGGCGTTCAGCAGTATGAAATATGGTTACGGAAGTTCTGTAGCGATCATGATCGTAATCATCTGTATGGTAGTTGGAATGTTATTCCGTAAATTTACAGGAGGAGGGGATGACGAAATGAAAAAGAAAAAAACAACCATTCCGAGCATCATTAAATGGGTTATCGCATTAATCCTTGTTGTGATGCAGGTTTATCCTTTCTTCTATGTATTTACTTCAAGCTTTAAGTCACTGGATGATTTCAGACAGTTACCGGCATATGCACTCCCGTCAAATGGGTGCTGACAACTTTATCAATGTTTTTACAAAAAGCCATATGCTGACTTATTTTAAAAACAGTATCATTGTTTTGATCGGTGTATTGATTCCTCTGCTTTTATTTGCATTGATGGCTGGATTTGCATTAAGCAAATCAAATTCAAAGGCAGAAAATTTGTCCTTAATTATTTCCTTCTTGGATTGATGCTTCCTATGCAGGTTGCACTGATTCCATTGTTTACTATTTTTAATAAGATGGGACTGATCAATACATACCCGGCAATTATTTTGCCACAGATTGCTTTTTCACTGTCTTATTCCATTCAGCTGTTTTATTCATTCAGCAAATTCTTCCCTGAAGAAATGCTGGAAGCAGCGATCATTGATGGATGTTCACCGATAGGATGTTTCTTTAAGATGGTGGTTCCGATGTCACTGAACTCTATTATCACAGTAGCAACCATGCAGGCAGTATTCTGCTGGAATGAGTATATTAATGCTTATACATTTACCAGATCTACAGATATGAAAACCATTACACTTGGTTTAAATGACTTCGTAGGAAGCATGGGACTGACAGACTGGGGTGGTACATTTGCAGCCATCACTGTAACAGTACTTCCGGTATTTATTTTCTACTTCTTCAGCAGCAAGAAGATGCTGGCAGGTATGACAGCAGGTGCAGTAAAAGGTTGATAATATGCAAGAATTACCTGATAACAGTAGTTTGATTTATGAGTAAATAACAGGCTTGCCGGAAAAGTACAAGCAGGCCTGTAAAGTGAAATAAAGTATAAAAAAGGAGATTAAGACTATGCAGAAATTATACTATCAGTTCCCGGGAACATGGTTTGGCGATTGCATGCCATTTGGACATGGAGATAAATTCTATTTATATCATCAGAGAGATACCAGAAAACCGGGACCATTTGGAGAACCATTTGGCTGGGATCTGGCAACAACTTCTGATTTTGTACATTACGAAGATAAAGGCGTGGCAATTCCGAGAGGAACAGATGAAGAACAGGATCAGTTTATCTTTGCAGGAAGTGTTTTCGAGGCAGAAGGACAGTATCATATTTTCTATACAGGTTATAACCGTGATTATCCGGCACTTGGAAAACCATCTCAGGTTCTGATGCATGCATACAGTGATGATCTTGTAACATGGCACAAAACTCAGGATGCACTTACCTTCACTCCACAGGAAGGCTATGACCCGGATGACTGGAGAGATCCATGGGTGATCCGCGATGAGGAAAATGATCAGTATCTGCTGATCCTTGGTGCAAGATTACAGGGACCAAAGACAAGACAGACAGGAAGAACTGTTAAATTCACATCTAAAGACCTGAAAACTGGAAGTTTGAAGGAGATTTCTGGGCACCGGATCTCTATACTATGCATGAGATGCCAGACTTATTTAAGATTGGTGACTGGTGGTATCATATTGTGACAGAATACAGTGACAGAAGTAAAATGGTATACCGTATGAGCAAGAGTCTGGAAGGTCCATGGATCGCACCGAAAGATGATGCATTTGACGGCAGATCTTATTATGCAGGACGTACTTTTGAACTGAACGGACAGAGAATCCTCTTTGGCTGGGTTGCTACCAAGGATCAGGATGATGATGACAATAACTTCATCTGGGCAGGAACATTTATGGCACATGAGGTTTACCAGAGAGAAGATGGAACTCTTGGTGTAAGAATTCCGGAAACTGTATGGAATGCATTTGATAAAGAAGAAAAGACAGAAGATTTTGTAATTGATACTCCAACTAAGAGTACAGAAAAAGTAGTTGCAAAAGATACAGGAGATATCTTCAAATTCGAAGCAGATGTGGAATTCACAGAAGGAACTAGAACTTTCGGTGTGAGATTCTATGAAGATGAGGATAAGGCTGAGTCTTATCAGTTCGTATTTAATGTAACAGAAGACAGATATGTATTTGAGAAAAAACCAAACTGGCCATGGCCTGCAAACCAGAATATCGGACTGGAGAGACCGCTGGAGCTGGTACCTGGTAAAAAGTACAATATTAAAATGATCGTAGATGATACAATTGCTACAATCTATGTAGACGGTGTTGCATTAAATGCAAGAGCATATAAACGTCCGGGAGAAAGTCTGTCACTCTTTGCTTCTGAAGGAAGCCTTAAGGTAACTAACTGCAAGGTTACAACCGGATTAAAGAAATAGAGCCAGATAGCAGTCTAACCAATAAACTGGGAGCAGTTATTCGGTGTAGATCAATGTGACGAAAAAGATTGCTGTAAATAAAAAGTTGCTGTGCGTTTCAGTTATAGAATGCACAGCAGCTTTTTGCGTTAAGTCGATTGGAAACAACAGATTTAGGGGTTGCTTAATCTTCTAATTTAATCTTCTCCTTAAGAACCACACATCCTGCCATGTCTCCGATAACATTGACGCAGGTTGCGCCCATGTCGCAGAGTGTATTGATGCTGATGTAAAACGCCCATAACTCCTGCTGGCAGACCTGCCATGGTTGCCAGGGCTGCGAAGGATGCGATGGCACCGCCCGGGATTCCCGGGGTTCCTACTGACAGGAGTACGTTTGCCAGAAGGATTATGATCATCATGGAAATGCTTACGTTAATTCCGCATGCATTGGCGAAGAACATGATCATGAATGACATCAGGATGGATACGGCATCCATGTTTACAGTAGCGCCAAGAGGAATGGCAATACTTGTGATCTTGTTGGATACGCCCATTTCGTCTTCCATACGCTGTTTACTGATCGGAATGGTCGCTGAACTGGAACAGGTTCCGAATGCGTTCAGAGCTGCAGGAAGCATTGCTTTGAAGAATTTCACAGGGCTTTCTTTGCCGATGAATTTCACGGAGCCGCCGTAAATGACCAGGGCAAATCCGAAGAATGCCACATACAGGATGATCAGCTGAGTTGCCAGTGAAATGATGGTTTCTGTACCGTTGGCTTCTACAACAGGAACGATAGTACAGAATACACCGATAGGTGTGAAGTACATAACTGTGCTGATGACTTTCAGACAGACTTCGTTACAGGAATCGATGACTTTCAGAAGTGCAGTACCCTTTTCGCCGATGGCGATAAGTGTGAAGCCTACGATGACTGCGAATACAAGTACCTGAAGCATATTTCCGTTTGCGAAAGCTGCAACCGGATTGGATGGGATCAGGTTTTTGATGGTGTCCAGAATGCTGGTCATCTCAGTTGCCTGAATGTCGGAAGTTGCCATCTCGAATTTAACACCCTCACCGAGATGGATCAGCCGCGGGATGATCAGTCCTGCCAGGCTGGCAAGTGCTGTGGTGCACAGGAAAAAGATCATGGCGCCGGCTGTGATCTTGCCGGTTGTGCGGGCATTACCGATGCTAGAGATACCCATGATAATGGAACAGAAGACCAGTGGAAAGATCATCATGTTCAGAGCATTCATGTAAATGCTTCCGATAAGGCTTGTGATGGCAAGTACCGGTTCGAAACGGTTTGCCAGAAACAGTCCGGTAATGATACCAAGGATCAGACCGGTAAAGATTGCTGCGGTAATATGTTTTTTATACCACGAATAGAATTTTTTCATTTGTTCCCTCCTCTTTATTTTCATTTCCTGTAGGCGTTTGCGAAACGCCACAAGCCGCATAAATACGGCATTTTTTGTTACCTATAAACAAATAACTCCTCACCGGATATGGTATAATAGAGTTGACTAAAAACTATAAACCTACATCCAAGAAAGGAGTTATTCTGATACTTATGATACCATATAAACAGCTTTCTTTGGCAGATATTTTTTCAGATTGCCATGAAAAATTTGAAAATGACAAACCTGCTTTTCTTTCTCTATTAGAAACCCATATCGATATTGATGAGTTAATTCCGATTTCTTTTAGAAATCATTTTCTATGCATCGACGGGCAGAACCCGTAAATACCCTTTGCAAGCTTTTCTGTGGGCTTTGATTATTCAACGTATTTTCTCTATCCCTACGGATCAGCTTCTCCTGACTTTTCTCGCTTACTCAAAATCACTTCGGGAATTCTGTGGTTTTACTAAAGTCCCAGACGCTTCCAAAATCACCCGATTCAAACAGGATTTTTTAGATGACCTCCAGCTTGTTTTCGATAACCTTGTTGATGTTACCGAGCCTATCTGTCAGGCGATTGACTCTGCAAAAGCGGATATGACCATCTTTGATTCTTCCGGCATAGAAGCATTTGTTACCGAAAATAATCCCAAGTATGCTAACAGGATCATCAAACAGCTTAAGGCATACGCGAAAGCTCAGGGCTTTGATAAATCCTATGATCCTTATAAAGCTGCCTATGATTCCATGCCTTCTCATGCTTCTGCTAATCCTGAGATTAAGCAGCTCTATATCAATGGGCATTTTTGCTATGTCTTCAAGTTCGGCATTGTCACTAACGGATTGGGCATCATCCGCCACATATCTTTTTATAACAAAAACTTTATGGCTTCACATCCTGATATCGTTGTCGAAAAGAAATCCGATTCCCCTGACGAAGATAAATGTGTTCATGATTCAAAGCTTTTAATCCCCACACTTAAGGACTTCTTTTCCAAGCATCCTTTGATTAATCCAAAAACCTTCCTAGGTGATGCTGCTTTCGATACCGCACAACTCTATAAGAGCCTTCTTACCGGTGACACTTTTGGTAATGACAAACATTTCTCGAAAGCTTATATTCCGCTGAATGCAAGATCCGGACTTGAAAATCTGGATTATTCCATCAATGAAGATGGTATTCCGTGTTGTCCCCATGATCCTTCTTTACAAATGAAGTACGAAGGCACTTCCAAACTTCACAGTGGAGTAACAAGATATAAATTTGTCTGTCCAAGAATGAAATGGATTTATGATAAATCAACTCAAAAATCCCATCGTCATTGTTTCTGTGACAACCCTTGTACTTCTTCTAAATGTGGGCGGATGGTCTACATCTACCCGGAAAAGGATCTTCGTGCTTATCCCGGAACGATCCGCGGCACCGAAAAATGGGATGATACCTATAAAATCAGGACTGTTGTCGAAAGAGATATCAACCACATCAAAGACAATCTCTGTCTTGCAGGACGCCGAACCCAAAATGAGAGGACTCTGCATGCTGATCTGATTCTTGCCGGGATCACACAACTTATTACTGTTGTTCTCGCAGATAAGATCAATCACCACGAATATATTCGAAGCATAAAACCACTCATAGCTTAGGACTTACCACTTTCATAAAGTCCATAGCTTATTAAAGTGCGCCTAACATGTGCGATTATCCATTTTTCATTCCACAAGTCGTGCTCTTCGCGAATTCTTCCTTGTTTTGGTTCAAGGTTACGAACGAGCACCGCGAGTTTCGCAATTACCTATTATTATATGGACTTATTCCGCAAATCCTTGCTGTTCCATTTCATGTTCTATTTTACCTTCATTTTCCTGACTTGCTGATACGAACAGGTGACGGAATACGAATCTGCAGAATGGTCCGACAACCAGGATCTGCAGTGGGTAGGCTATGATGAAGTTCAGGCAGATGGTCTGGAGCCAGATGAAGATGAGATTTGAAGTGATTCCTGAAGATTCGATGGTTCCAAGCAGGCTCATCAGCGGTACCATTGTGCAGACGGTGAAGGTCTGGATGCAGAGGATGATGAAGATCGGGCGGTCAGTTGGTTTGGCTACGCGGAACGCGAAATATTTGGATGTTTTGCTGGCGATGAAGAATGCGCAGAGGAATCCGATGAACCATCCAGCGGAAAAGAATGCAGTGCGTGACTGAATGTAGCCGCCTGAAGTCCACCGGTGTGGATAGCGACGTTATAAACGCCCATGATAAAGATTATACAGCCGGATGTGATAAGGGTGAAAATAAATTCCTGAAATTTTGTTTTTGGCATAGTTAAGCCCTCCTCATAAAATAATAAAAAACTCCTCATATAAACGCAAAAATGCCGCCTACCCGTCTGACAATGGATAAGCGACATTTTTTGTCGTATTTATTCTATCAGTTATTGGGATTCTATGTCATGGGAATTTTGCACAAAATATAATCGTGAAATAATAGCTTTAGAGTCTTTTTGACAAAGGGATAGGAACGTTTATTCATGGATGAGGATAAAATAAAGTATAAATAGAAGTTACAAATTCACTTGACAACCGAATAATTTTCTGCGTATATTGTAAAAAATGAGATATTCAGTGACTGAGAAGTCTGATTATGGTTACTGGTTATTGCGTTCTCAGTAACGGATTATGAAAAGCAGTCTGACATAACGAGCGACAAAAAGTCACAAGGATCAGCAGGAAGGGACAAAACTATGGATTTAAAGAACTACTCAACAGGGGTACAGCACATTGGAATTCCGACAAATGACATTGGTAAAACAGTAGAATTTTATCACAAATTAGGTTTTGAAACAGCATTTGAGACGGTAAATGAGGAAGCAAACGAGAAGGTTGTTTTCCTGAAACTGGGAACTCTGGTAGTGGAGACTTATGAGAACCATGCAGCGAAAATGGAGCATGGCGCGATCGATCATGTTGCACTTGACGTAAAAGATATTGAAGAGATTTTCCAGTATATCAATGAAGCTGGTTTAAATTCTACACAAGATACCATTCATTTCCTGCCATTCTGGGAAAATGGAGTGAAGTTCTTTACAATTGAAGGACCGAATAAGGAGAAGGTGGAATTTAGTCAGTATCTGTAAATAAAAAGGAAATAATCATTAAGGGTCGATACATTGACGGAAACAGTGTATCGGCTTTTTTGGTAATGTTGGATTAATAAGTGGGGGTGGTGCGAATGCGTAAAAATATCATGAGCTGTCTTTGGCGAAAAAATTTTCTCTTACAAGTATTGGCTTCTTTTTTCTTCACAATCCTTGTATTAACTGTATTGATTCAGTTTTTATACGAAAAATCAGTATTAAATATCACCAGCGAAAGCTATAAGGAAAAGTTTGAGATAGTGTCTGATAACAGTCAGAGTATATTAGAGAATTCGGGAAAGATAGCTAAGGTAATATTAACAGATGAAGCAATACAAAACTGGTTTTTACAGGATTCTGAGGAATCAGCAGATCAGTTAAAATATAAAATGCAGGTAGAGAAACGTCTGGATTATTTGGATGCATTGTATCCAGATAAACAGTATAGCAGTATTTCTGTTTTTGACTCATATGGACATATGGTAAATTCTAACAGTATTCGATCTGAGGCATCAAAATACGAACAGTTTTTTAACATAATAAAAGAGAATTATAACGTAAAATGGTTGGATTTATATGAAGTATCCCTGGGAGATTATGAGAAAAATGGAATTGGTTATATCAGATATTATAGAGATTACGATTCGGGACTTATTAAAGGATATGTTCTTATAGAATATCAGTCGCCACTTCTGATAAATAATTTTGCACATATCAGATATGGGGAGACAGGCAGTTATCTGATTGCTGATACAGATGGAAACAAAAAAATAGAAAATGATCAGGATGTATCAGGAAATATTTCGGAAGAAGAGTATTTTCAAATGGGCTGAAGATAATAAAAAAGGAGGAAAAGTATTCAGGATTGACGGTAAAAGATATCTTGTGACAGCGTCAGTAATCCCTACACTGGATTGGCTTATGATTGGTCTGACACCAGTGAATGAACTTACAAAAGCCGGGAAAGCGATGACACAGATTATTTATGTAGTAGGAATTATTGCTGCTTTAATCAGCACATTTTTCAGCCTGAGGGTTTCTCACAGTGTAACAAAGCCTTTGATATATTTGACAGATACCATGAAAAAATTTGGAAAAGGAGATCTTTCTGTACGTGTTCCTGTATTGTATGAGGATGAAATTGGAATATTATCGGAAGAGTTTAATAAGATGTCTGAACAAATCAGGCAGCTGGTTGATCAGGTATATAGAGAGCAACGGGCAAAAAGAAAATCTGAGCTTGCAGCACTTCAGGCACAGATTAATCCACATTTCTTATATAATACATTGAATAGTGTAAGTTCGCTTATCAAAATGAATTGTCCGGATGAAGCATTTATCATGATTCAGGCGATTGGTACATTTTATAGAACTTCACTTAGCGATGGAAAAACATTAATACCGCTGGAACAGGAAATAACAAATATAGAGAATTATATAAAAATACAGAAAGTCAGATATGGAAATAAAATAGAATATGAGATTGATATAGAAAATGAAATTTTGCAGGAGTGGATTGTAAAACTGACACTTCAGCCATTGATAGAAAATTCTATATATCATGGTATAAAGGAAATGAGGGGAAAAGGAATTATCCGAATCAAAGGATGGAAAGAGAAGAATAAGGTTTTTATTCAGGTGTCAGATAATGGGCTTGGAATTCCAGAAGAAAAATTAGAAGAACTGTTTAGTAAAGATTACAGAGAAAAAGGCTCAGCATTTGGATTATTTAATATTCAACAAAGATTGCAGATTTATTTTGGAAAAGAATATGGTCTTACAGTAGAAAGTAAACTGAGTCAGGGAACGAAGGCAACAGTGTGCATTCCTGTAGATTTTAAGAGAGAAGAGGATAGAAAATGCGGGTATTCCTTGTAGATGATGAATTTTTGCAGAGAGCGTTAGTGAAAAAAACAGTTGACTGGAATAGTCTGGGTATGGAAATATGCGGAGAAGCAGAAGACGGAGAAGAAGCATTAAAGAAAATTTTTGGAAGAAAAGCCGGATATTTTAATTATGGATATTAATATTCCATATATGAATGGAATTGAAGTATCTAAAAAAGTAAAGGTTATTTTTCCAGAAATACAAGTAATTATATTGACCGCTTATGGTGAATTTGAATATGCAAGGGAGGCACTTTCTTTTGGAGCAGTCAGTTTTGTGCTGAAACCGTTGGACCCTGAAGAATTAACAAAAGAGCTTCAGAAGTGTAAAGAAAAACTGGAACATATTTATAGACAGAAATCTTCTGTAAAGAAAATGCAAAAGGATCAGTTTCTTTTAGAACAGCTTTCAGGTATGGTACCTTCTGAAAATCAGCAGAGTAAATGGGAGGAAATGAAGATTCCGTTTGATAAACCATTATCAGTGGTCTTGATTAGACCTGAAAATAAACAACAGAATAACAAAATGGCAGAAGAAATGGAAGAAATAATCCAGGATTATTTTCCGGTATATGAAATGATTTCTATGAACCAAGGATATGCTTTTATTCTATTTGGAGAAGAGAATATGGAATATCAGATTCAGCTTCTCTGTACTTATATGCAGGAAATTATGAATAGTAAAAGGAACTGGAATGGAGGAATCAGCAGGGTATTTTCAGACATCAGAGAATTGAAAGACGGCCTATCAGGA
>ENA-OPZD01000084-OPZD01000084.1-human-gut-metagenome-genome-assembly--contig:-NODE-84-length-37121-cov-7.303725_pt1 | contig 37121 bp, 31 predicted proteins | sample MGYA00242479_ERZ504495 | MGnify/ENA primary metagenome ERZ504495 (study PRJEB26092, sample SAMD00036286) | human gut metagenome | host: Homo sapiens | study: EMG produced TPA metagenomics assembly of... | reverse complement strand
CACCGCACCCGGCCTGAGCGACCTCGCCGCCGAAGCCCCGCAGTCGACTCCGGTGGCCGATCTGCGGGACATGGTCAACAGCGGCGGCCCCCGACTCCTGCGCATGGTCAGCCTCATCCGGCGCAACCCGGTGACCGTTGACAGGTCCGATGACAGGCCCGGCGCAACCCTCGTGGACATCGCCGCCAGCTTCAACCGGCTGCCCGAAAGCGAACGCCGCGAAAGCGAGATCGTCGGCTTCCTGGGCGGGCTGGGAGCCGTAAGCGCAACGCCATCGCCGACGAGCCGTCCACTGACGGCGTCGGCGTCGGGGTCGACAGCGACATCGCCACCGAGCCGCCCCGGCGCAGCGCGGCGATACCGCGACCTGGCATTGCGTATCGATCGACGGCGAGCCCCGGAACTGGATCACTAGACCGGTGCTGGCCGACATGGACGAGCTGAGCATCATTGTGGAGGAAGGATGACCGTGGCCGAGGAACACGAGGAACACGAGGAGCATATGGACAACGCCAACCCGTACGCCCTGTTCGAAGGCGACACCGGCGACATGCCGGCCGAGGCACGCATGGCCGCCATCGCCCTCAAACGCGACCGCTATATCAGCGGGCCCACCTACGACACCGTGCTCGACAACCGCGACGCCGTCGTACGCTCCCTGAACAACGACCTGCTCGACTTGGTGATCAACGAACGCTACCGCATCATGTACGCCACGCCCGTGGCCGGCGACGACGTGACCCTGCGCTCGCTCAAAACCCGTGTCAGCCTCAAACGCGAGGAGGCCGCGCTGCTCGCCTTCCTGCGCATCCGCGTCCTCGAATACGAGAACGTGCACGCCGACCCCGCCGACTGGCTCGTCAGCTTTGAGGAGATCCGCGCCGCGCTCGCCACCGGCGCCGGCTATCTGGCCGCCCGCAACGACGAGGAAGGCGTGGCAAAGCAGATCGGCGCCATCGTCTCCGCGATGATCACCTACGGGTATTTGGTGCGCCTGGACGACGAAGCCATGTACCAGATCACGCCGCTCGTGCCCGTGGTGCTCGACCGCGAACTGGCCGACACCTGGCTCGACGTCGCGGAACACGGCGACGGCGACACGGAAGATGACGATGACGACGAGAAGGGAGCCGAATGATGCAGGCGACAGACGTGCAGATGATCGCGGACCGGTGGATGCTGGAATCCCGCCGACTCATCAACTGGGGCTCCTATGAGGGCTACCACGAATTCCGCCCCTCCACGGACCACAAGCTGCCGGTGACCCTGCTCGCCGGCGCCAGCGAATCCGGCAAATCCACGCTGGTCGACGCGCAGATCTCCCTGCTGTACCCAACCGGTACGCCGTTCAACAAGGCCTCGAACTCCGGCCGCTCCGAACGCAGCGACTACACCTACCTGCGCGGCATGGTCGGCGTGGGCAGCACCGAAACCGGCGACGAGCCGCTCTACCTGCGCGGCCGCGACGAGAACGGCGCACCGCAACCCGTGTGGGGCGCCATCGTGGACACCTATCGCAACCAGACCACCGGCCAGGTGCTCTCCTGCGCCAAATTCCTCTACCTGATCGCCCGGCGACGGCGCGCGACGTGCGCCGACAGTACGTGGTCTGGGGCAAGCCCGTGGACCCCAGGCGCATGGACCAATACCGTGACGCCCCGTTCACGCCGGCCCAGCTCAAAGCCACCTACCCGACTGCCTCACATTCCCCAGCGCCGAAGCGTTCCACACACACATCTGGAGCGCAATGGGCCTGAGCGAGGCCGCCTGTCGACTGCTGCACAAGATCCAGTCCGCCGACGCGCCCTCCCGGCTCGACGACATCTTCAAACAAGGCGTGCTCGGCGTGCCCGAAGCCCTGGACCTGGCCCGCACCACGGTCGAGGACTACGAACGTTACGACGAGAACTTCCACGCCATGGACGAGAAGACCCGCCGCATGGACACGCTGCGCGGCATCCAACAGGCTACGGCGAATACGCCGCCGCACGCGGCAAGGCCCGCGCCTTCGAACCGGTCAAGCCGGCCGTCGACGGTACGGTACCGGCCGTGCTGCGCGACTGGGCATTGGCCCGCATGCGCGGCGAAGTCGCCGTCCAACTGCCCGCCGACCGCGCCGAACAACAGAACAGCGAGGCGGAAGCCAAGCTGCTGCGCCGCCGAACCGAAGACCTGCGCACCCGTCTCGACATGATCCGCGGCCAGATGCAGGGTCTGGACGGCGGCAACCTGACCCGACTCGAACTCGAACTCGACCAGGCCCGCCGCACCCTCGAAGACGTGCAAGCCAACCGAACACGAATCGAACAAACGTTCGCATCCATCGGCGAGACGCTGCCCGGCGACGAACAGGCCTGGAACGAACGCCGCATCAACGCCGTGAACTTCAAACGCGAATACAACAAACGAGACGGCGAATGCGAGGAAGCCCTCACCGCCGCCATCAACGCGCGGGCCGGCGCACGCGGCGACCTCGAACGACTGCAACGCGACTTCGACCGGCAACGCTCCCAGCGCACCCGCATCTCCCAGCAGATGGACGAAACCCGCGCCATGCTCTGTCGCGCTACCGGACTCACCCCCGCCGAACTGCCGTACGTGGCCGAACTCATGGACGTGAACGAACACGAGGAAGACTGGCGTCTCGCCATGAACGTCGCCTACGCGCCCATCGCCCAGACCATCCTCGTCGACAAGCGCCACGAACAGGCTTCGCCGCCAAAGTCAGCACCATCGACCCGCGCACTATGCCCCGACGCACCTGGCAGTTCGTGGACACCGCACGCCACTACGACGACACCGGCGCGCACGCGAACATACTCACCGGAGAACAGGACGGCGACTGGCTGTCCGGCAAACTGCGCTACCGCGACGACTCGCCCTTCGCCGACTGGCTGCGCTCGCAGACCCAGGACGAACGATTCGACGCCCTATGCGTCACCGCCATCGACGACACCGACCGCACCAACCGTCAGGTGCAGGCCGACGGTCAGATCAAATCCGGCGCACGCGGCCAGCACGGCACCAAAGACCGCGCCCAGGTCATCGGATTCGTCAACGAAACCTACCTCAACGCGCTCGCAGCGCAGGTCGACGCCGCCCGCAACGCGCTCAGCCAAGCCGACACCGACTACACGGCCGCCAAAACACAGTCCGATAACCTCCACCGCGAACTCGAACTGGCCAACCAGCTCGCCTACACGTCCTGGGAGCGCATCGACATCGCCGGCGCGCAACGGACCATCACGGACACGCAGGACGCCATCGCATCCATCAAAAACGATCCCAAGCTCGCCGAACTCGCCAAACAGCGCGACGAACTGAACGCCGAACTCGACCGTGTGGAACGCCAGCGCATCGAATCCGACCAGGCCGCGGCCCGCGCCGGCAGCGCCGTCGAAGCGGCGCTCATCTGGCTGCGCGACCATGCCGACACCGGCACGACGGACGCCGCCGGTGCCACCGCCGACAATGACGATGACGCCGCGTCCGGCCCGCTGCCGGACGAAGTCACGGCGGCGCTCGCCGAATCCTACGACAACCGATTCGCCGGACTGGCGGACGCCGCCATGCGCGCGCACATGATCATCGGCGCGGGCGCGGCAGGAACGCAGGCACCGGGGGAGAGCTTCCCCGAACGCACCATCGCCGGCATCGGCAAGGACATGGCCTCCCGCATCAACCTGCTGAACGGCCAGGCCGATGCCGCACGCACCGGCGTCGAATCGAAGATGAGCACCTACATCGCGCTCTACGCGGCCGACGATGATTCGCTGACCGCCAGCGTGGAGGACTACCGGTACTATCTCGACGAACTCGCCAGCCTCACCCAGCTGGCCGCGGTTGCCGCCACCGACGCCGAATACCGGCGCTGCCTCGAACAGCTGCTCAGGAGCTTCCTGACCATCAAACGCGCCATCGACACGGATGCCAGCGACATCCACGACCAGCTTGACCGCATCAACGCCATGCTCAAAGGCCAGCAGTTCGGTCCCAAGCACGGCAGCCTGTCCCTGCACGCGGACGTGCGCCGTCCCGAGCGCACCTTCTGGGCGCAGCTCATCCGCGTCATCGGCACCCTGAACGATTGGAAATCCGCCGACGTCAACGATTCCGACGCCTCGCGCAAGGCTTTCGCGGCCTGCGCGCCGATGGTCGGGCTGCTGCGCGCCGAACTCGCGCAGGTCAAGGACGCGAACGGCGTGAAAGCTACGGCGCCCGCAACCTCGACCCGCGCTGCCGCTCGTCCTTCTACGCCATCGTGCATCATGCCGACGGCCCGGATGAACGCATCACCTCCACCGGCGGCCGTTCGGGCGGCGCTTGCAGGAGCTCACCTCATTCGTATACGGCGCGGCGCTCATCTACCTGCTCGGCGGCGGCCTGACCAGCGAGCCCTCGTACACCACGCTGTTCCTCGACGAGGCGCTCATCAAGGCCGACGGCCGTTACACGCAGCGCGCCCTCACGGTGCTGCCGCGCCTCGGATTCCAGGTCATCGTCTCCGCCCCGGAAAGCAAGACCGGCGAAATCCTCGAGGTCTCCACCAAGGCCTACGTGACCTACAAGGACCCCGACACCGGCCTCACCTCCCTGCGCGAGGCCGTGCTGCATCAGAATGACATGGACGATGAATCATCGTCGGATATATTGAAGGATGACGGGGTTGCCGAATGAGCAGTCCTGGCGTCGCCGGTATTAAGACGATTCGGTTCGACTCGACGATGTTCGAAAGCAGGTGATGGGAACTATGGTCGGCATGAAAGACATCGCTGCGATCACCACATGCGTGAAGAAACATATGCGTTCACATATGTACGACATCGAACCGGCATGGCCATTTCCCGTGCCGGTGGGATTGCCGGACCAAGCATTTTTGGAAACCAATGCGATTGCGGTGCATGACAACAACAATGAGATACGGCAATGGGCAAGCAAGAATGGTTGCGAAATCATAACCAAGCATCGCACCATAGGCACCTCTGTCGAGCTGATCTCCAAAGTCGTCGTTCCTGACGAATCAATAGCCATGCGTGTGGTTGGTCGTACGCTGGCGGCGGAATGTCGCGAAGCGCGCCGCCGCATAGCATGTCTGGTTGCTGCTTGTGACGTTGCTCCGGAAACAATCGAATCGGCCGCTCGCATGACAGGCCATGAACAGCCTGACGACTTCGATCTGCTTGTCAGCGCAGTTCGATATTTCAGGCATCATGACGTGACCGGTATGACGCCGCGACAGATTCCACTGACAGGATTCAGCGGCAAATGGCTGAATGAGTCAAAAACCAATCGTCGTAAGGCCATTTGCCGACTGCTCGGTGTCGAAACGTTGGGTCTGTCAAAACGGCCGACCGAACTGCGGTTCCGTTATCTCGATCCGGTCCGCGACGATGCTGAGCTCGAACGCATCATATGGTGTCCGTGGGAAGGCGAAGCGTTATCCGGCATTAAATATGCTGTCATCGTTGAGAACAAAGACACGTATCAGACTATGCCGCCGATTGCGCAGGGCATCTGCATATGGGGTTCTGGTCGCGCTGTAAGCGATGCTGTACCTGCGGTTCCTGCACTGCGTGACATGCGTATCGTGTATTGGGGTGATATGGATGCGGATGGACTGGAAATACTTTCGACATTACGTGAATCAGGTATCGAATGCGACTCCATCCTGATGGATTGCGATGCATACGATCGTACCACAGATTTGGTACCGATCGTACTGAACGCAGCGCGAAGATTGCTATGCGGGAGCCTAAGCCGACGCCCGGCCTTCAATCGGCGGAGCGACGTCTTTATGAACGACTGTGTGCTGACAAAACAATCGCTTATCGGCGTATCGAACAGGAACGCATTCCCATGCGTGATGCAGTTGACGAATTACGCAAGCTTGGCATCCCCGTGGAGTCCATTGAAAATCAGGATTTGCCGATTTAGGCTGAGTGATTGGGGATGTTGCCAAGAGCTAGAACGGCTTAGCTTTTTCTCGTCTCACATTATGCCTTCCGATTAATAATGCAACGGCATTGCATAGCTGCAAGGTCCGGCACTGCTATCCGATACTATCGAACTGTTGTTTTGCGTTGCGCGAGAAGGGACAAACATGGCAACCGCTTGGGGTGACGAGAGTGTGCGGAAAACCGGAGTTCCCTCGCCTATGTACTTGATGGGCGCATGCGTATGTGATGATACGGAAACCGAAACAAGGCAAAGATTGGCGTTGCTTAAGCCCAAAGGAGCAAGGAAATTGCACTGGCGAGACATGCGGCCATCATTGCGTGGCAAAGTCGTTGATGCCATGGCTGCAATGGACATTGATCATGTCATTGTGGCTGCGGTACCAATGAGCCAGTGGAATACCGCCGAACGCGCTCGCCGTAAATGTTTGGAACGTCTTCTGCCTCTGCTGGAAACAGAATACAACGTGGACACGCTTGTGCTTGAACGGCGCGAGATTTCACAGGACAGGAACGATATCCGTTTCATCGATGGATTGAGAAGCCGCAGATTTATCGGGCCAATTCGTGTCGAACTCTGTGCAGGGGAGACTGATGCAAGGCTATGGCTCCCTGATCAGCTGCTAGGAGCGTACGGTGATGCCCAGGCCGGTACTGGAAGATACGATGAATTCCTCGGCCATGTTCGAACAGTGTTCATCGACAGTGATTGATGTCCTAAAACCGTGTATACTTCATGGTAAGCCAACCCCGCTGGGGAAATGGAAGTGAGAGCCGGACGCCCCGAGTATCTTGGGGGCCGGCTCTTGCGTTTCGGTCCACTGATGGTCCGGAATTTTGCATACTCTGGTTCAGTTTTCCGGCCTGACACGCCATCGAACAAGCGTTCGAATTTGGTCGTGTGTTCGGGTATCCTTGGGACAGATTTGGCGCGCGCATGACCGTGCGCGCGGGAACGGTGAGATGGAAGGTGGGGTGTGGCTGTGGCGGCAATGCAGACTGGCGCAAGGCGCGCAACAAGCGCAACGGGCGCGAAAACCGGCAAGGGCAAGAACGGTGAGGTCATCGTCGAAAAGGTGATGACCAGCGACTCCTTCCTGAGCCGGGAGATCAAAAAGGCGCCGCTGATCGAACACGATGGTTCGCTGGTAGCTGATATCTCGCACATCCCGAACGATCTCAAGATCACGATTCAGGGTGCGCGCGAACACAACCTCAAGAACGTCGACCTGGCGATTCCGCGCAATCGCATGGTCGTGTTCACAGGCCTGTCCGGTTCGGGCAAATCCTCGCTCGCGTTTGACACCCTGTTCGCCGAAGGCCAGCGACGCTACGTCGAATCCCTATCCGCCTACGCCCGCCAGTTCCTGGGTCAGATGGACAAGCCCGACGTTGACTTCATCGAGGGCCTGAGCCCGGCCGTCTCCATCGACCAGAAGACCACCAACCGCAACCCGCGTTCTACCGTCGGCACCATCACCGAAATCTACGATTACCTGCGACTGCTCTTCGCCCGCACCGGCATCCCTCACTGCCCTGAATGCGGCGAGCCCGTCGCCTCCCAGACCCCGCAGCAGATCGTCGACACACTGCTCGGCTACCCGGAGCGCACGCGATTCCAGATTCTCGCGCCCGTGGTCAAGGGCCGCAAGGGCGAGTTCGTGGATATGATCGAGCTGCTGCGCTCCGACGGCTACGCCCGCGCGCTCATCGACGGCGAGATGACGCAGCTGTCCGACGACATCAAACTCACCAAGCAGAAGAAGCACACCATCGAGGTCGTGGTCGACCGACTCGTGGTCAAGGACGGCATCCGCCAACGCCTGACCGACTCGGTGGAAACCGCCCTCAAGCTCGCCAACGGCAGCATCGTCATCGACTTCGTGGACGAGGAGGAAGGCAGCCCGGCCCGCCGCCAGCCGTTCTCCGAACACCGCAGCTGCCCGAACGGGCACACGCTCGAACTCGACGAGGTCGAGCCGCGCACCTTCTCCTTCAACGCCCCCTACGGTGCCTGCCCCGCCTGCACCGGTCTCGGCTTCAAACTGGAAATCGACCCGGACCTCATCATCTCCGACCCGGACAAGTCACTGGCCGACGGCGTCATCGAACCGTGGAGCGGCACCAAGATGACCTCCCAGTACTACGGCCACATCCTCGAAGGTCTGGCCAAGGAAATGGGCTTCTCCATGAAGACCCCTTGGAAGGGCCTGCCGGACGACGTCAAGCACGACATCCTCTACGGCCACGACTTCAAGGTCAACGTCTCCTACCGCAATCGCTGGGGACGCCTGCGCGAATACTCCACCGGCTTCGAAGGCGTGATCCGCACGCTCATGCGACGCCACGACGAAACCGATTCGCAGTCCATGCGCGAATACTACGAGTCGTACATGCGCGAAGTGCCCTGCCAGGTCTGCCACGGACGCCGTCTGAAGCCCGAAGTGCTCGCTGTCACTGTGGACGGAAAATCCATCTTCGACGTGTGCGACATGCCCGTCGTACGCGAACTCGCCTGGATCAACGGCCTGAAACTCGAAGGCTCGGCACAGCTGATCGCCGGCGAAGTGCTCAAGGAGATCAAGGCCCGACTCGGCTTCCTGAACGACGTCGGCCTCGACTACCTGACCCTCTCGCGCGCGGCCGCCACCCTGTCCGGCGGAGAAGCGCAGCGCATCCGACTCGCCACGCAGATCGGCTCCGGTCTGGTCGGCGTCATGTACGTGCTCGACGAGCCGTCCATCGGCCTGCACCAGCGTGACAACGAACGCCTCATCGAAACCCTGCACCACCTGCGCGATCTCGGCAACACGCTGATTGTCGTCGAACACGACGAGGACACGATACGCCGCGCCGACTGGGTGGTCGACATCGGCCCCGGCGCCGGCGAACACGGCGGCGAAGTCATCTACTCCGGCCCCGCCAAGCACCTCATAGAAGCCAAGCGCTCCATCACCGGCGACTACATCGCCCACCGGCGAGAGATCGCCGTGCCCGCCAAGCGCCGCAAGATCCACAAGACCCAGGTGCTCAAAGTCGTGGGTGCCCGCGAGAACAACCTCAAGAACATCGACGTGAGCTTCCCGCTCGGCGTGCTCACCGTGGTCACCGGCGTCTCCGGCTCCGGCAAATCCTCGCTGGTCAACACGATCCTCTACCCGGTGCTCGCCGACAAGCTCAACGGTGCACGCATCGTACCCGGCCGCCACACGCGCGTGGAAGGCGTGGACCAGGTGCGCAAGGTGATCCACGTCGACCAGAACCCGATCGGCCGCACGCCGCGATCCAACCCCGCCACCTACACCGGTGTGTGGGACAAGATCCGCACCCTGTTCGCCAAGACTCCCGAAGCCCAGGTGCGCGGCTATGGCCCCGGCCGCTTCAGTTTCAACGTCAAAGGCGGCCGATGTGAGGCCTGCCACGGTGACGGCACGCTGAAGATCGAAATGAACTTCCTGCCCGACGTCTACGTGGACTGCGAGGTCTGCCACGGCAAACGATACAACCGCGAGACCCTCGAAGTCACGTACAACGGCAAGACCGTGGCCGACATCCTCAACATGCCCATCGAGGAGGCCGCCGACTTCTTCAAGGCGTACACCGGCATCTCCCGATACCTGAAGACCCTCGTGGACGTCGGCCTCGGCTACATCCGACTCGGCCAGCCCGCACCCACCCTGTCCGGCGGTGAATCGCAGCGCGTCAAGCTTGCCACCGAGCTGCAGCGCCGATCCGACGGCAAAACCGTGTACATCCTCGACGAGCCGACCACCGGCCTGCACTTCGAAGACGTGAACAAGCTGCTCAAGGTGCTGCAGTCCCTGGTGGACAAGGGCAATACGGTCATCGTCATCGAACATAATCTGGATGTGATCAAGGAGGCCGACTGGCTGATCGATCTCGGTCCGGAGGGCGGCGACGGAGGCGGCACCATCGTCACGCAGGGCACGCCCGAACAGGTTGCCGAATGCGAAGCCTCATGGACCGGCAAGTTCCTGAAACCCATGCTTTAGCCTTCCATTGCAGCTGACCTCGGGTGGGTTGGGGTGTTTGTTGCTGGACATGCTCCGGGCCGCTCAGGTCAAGTCTTTACGGTCCAGCAACACACACCCCAACCCACCCAATCCCTGATGATTGGTTTTGCTTAATAGCGAGGAGGATTATGACGAACGATATTGAGCGGCATAGTCCGGATGAGTGGCGGAAGACTGCGGCGGCGTTAATGTCGGAAAGCATAGCTGTGGGTGCCGGGGAAACGACGGCGAAGGTGAATGCGAATGGGGCACCTTTGCTGGGGGATTCTCGCGACCTGTTCCGACCCAAGACCTCGGATATTCCCGCCAAACCCGGTGTGTACAAATGGCGCGACGGGGAAGGGCGCGTCATTTATGTGGGCAAGGCAAAGAACCTGCGCAACAGGCTCACCAATTATTTCCAGCCGCTGTATCTGCTGCATCCGCGCACGCAGACCATGGTGCTGACCGCACGCAGCCTGGAGTGGACGGTCGTCGCCACCGAACTGGAATCACTGACGTTGGAATACACGTGGATCAAGGAATTCGACCCACGGTTCAACGTGCAGTTCCGCGACGACAAGACCTATCCGTATCTCGCGGTCAGCACGGGGGAGCGAATTCCGCGCGTGTGGGTCACGCGGTCGCGCAAACGGCGGGATACCCGGTATTTCGGCCCCTATGCCAAAGTGTGGGAATTGCGGCACAGTCTTGACCGGTTGCTGCGCACGTTCCCGGTACGCACCTGCACCACCAACGTGTTCCATAAGGCGCAACTGACCGGACGGCCATGCCTGTTCGCTTCCATCGGCAAATGCTCCGCACCCTGCGTGAACCGCATTGAAGCGGACGAACACCGGAGGCTGTGCGAACAGCTGGTCGGCGTGATGACCGGACGACTCGGACGGCCATACATCGCCCAGTTGACCCGCGACATGAAAGAGGCCAGCGCCGAACTCGAATTCGAGAAAGCCGCCCGACTGCGCGACCAGATCCAAATGCTGGAAACCGTGGTGCAACAGAACGCCGTCGTCTTCGACCAGGATGTGGACGCGGACGTGTTCGGCTTCGCCAGCGACGAGCTCGAAGCCTCCGTGCACGCTTTTTATGTGCGCGCCGGCTCGATTCGCGGCGAACGCAACTGGAGCGTCGAACGAGTTGAGGACATCGATGACGCCGACTTGATGGCCGACCTTCTGGTGCAGGTGTATTCGGACGCCGCCGGGGACAATCACCCCCAGTCGGCCGCGACCATCTCCACTAATCGCGAGGCCATCGGCTCCACGCAAACCATCACGGCCACGGACGCTGTGGCACGCGCCCAGGCCACCCGAGAACGCAACACCCGTCAGGAGACCACCGGGCGCGCGGACCTGCTGGCACCCATCGCACCGGTACCGCGCGAAATCATCGTGCCCGTCGAACCGGCCCGCCGTGAGGAACTCGAAGGCTGGCTGACCAATCTGCGCGGGGGAGCGGTGACCATCCGTGTGGCCTCGCGAGGCGACAAGAAGCAGCTTATGGACCGCGCCAACGAGAACGCCAGCCAAGCACTGCAACGCAGCAAGATGAGCCGCATCTCCGACATGGGCGCACGCACCCAGGCCATGAACGATGTGGCCAAGGCATTGGGACTCGCGGAAGCCCCGCTGCGCATCGAATGCTACGACATTTCGAACACTGTGGGCGGTGCCTTCCAGGTGGCCTCCATGGTGGTGTTCGAAGACGCGATCGCCAAGAAATCCGAATACCGACGCTTCGCCATCCGAGGCAAGGACGGCAAAGCGCGGTGGATGATCTGTCCGCGCTTTACGAGACGCTCACCCGCCGCTTCAAGCACGGCAACATCGCCGGCGACTCCGGCGAAAGCATCGACGCGGAACAGCGTGTGGCCTCGGCCGCCGGCAAGATGACCACTGCCGTGGCGGCGGAGACAATCGCTGCGAACGGTAACGACAATGGTGAGGGCGGTTCCGACATCAGTGGCAAGGGGCACGCGGTGCCGGTCGGAGTGCAGAACGATGCGCGGGAGTCCCCGCCCGACATCGTCCAGCAGAACACAAACCGGCATCACTTTGCCTACAAGCCGAACCTGGTGGTGGTCGATGGCGGCAAGCCGCAGGTCATGGCCGCCGCCAAGGCGCTTGAGGACTGTGGCGTGAACGACGTGGCCGTCTGCGGACTGGCCAAACGCTTGGAAGAGGTGTGGGTGCCGGACGACGACTATCCGATCATCCTCAAACGCCAGTCCGAAGGCATGTATCTGCTGCAGCGTGTGCGCGACGAATCCCACCGCTTCGCCATCACCTACCACCGCCAGCAGCGGCGCAAAGGCGCCCTGCGCAGCGCGCTCGACGAGATTCCCGGCATCGGCGAAAGCTACCAGAAGCGGCTGCTCAACCACTTCGGCTCGGTCAAAGCCATGCGCGAAGCCAGTGTCGAGGACTTCGAGAAGGTCAAAGGCATCGGCCACGCCAAAGCCGAAGCGCTGTACACCGCGCTGCACGAGCAGTGAGCCGGCCCGGTCCAGCAGCCCAGAGTAAATTTTCGGTTGCGGGGCCTGTGGTTGACATATTCGAAGCAAAGTGTCGGCTAGCATGGGAACAGACATCAAGGAGGGGATATGGCCAATCATCGTTGCGCTGTACTCGGCAAACCCGTCGCACACTCATTGTCACCCGTGCTCCACAACGCGGCCTACCGTTCGCTGAAACTCGACGATTGGCTGTACGACAAGCACGAGGTGGGGGAAGACGACCTCGACGCTTTCCTCAAAGGCCTTGACTCGACGTGGGCTGGCCTGAGCCTGACCATGCCGTTGAAGAAGACCATCCAACCGTACGGTGTTCCGGAAAATTTGTGGGCCAAGGAACTGAAGGTGGCGAATACCGCGGTATTCGACTGGAGCGTGGCTGCCGATGATTCCGCTTGGCCGAACGGCAAGCCGGGCATCAAGCTATACAACACCGATGTCATCGGCATCCAACTCGCCTTCGACCATGCCAATCGCGAACTCGGCGAACACCACACCGCGTCGAGAAGCGGCACCGCGCTGATCATCGGCAATGGCAACACCGCCACTTCGGCGTTGGCCGCATGCTGCATGATGCCCGAAATCGGCCATATCGTCGTCGCCGCCCGTCACCCCGGAAAAACACCGGGCTTAAACCAGTGGCCGAAAAGTTCGTCAACGTGCATAACCCGTACAACGAAATCGAATTAGGCGACGATCAGGCCCTGCTTGAGGCAGCCCGCAACGCCACCTATGTCATCAACACGATTCCCGGACACGCGGCCGACAACGTCGCGGATGCCCTCGCCAATGCCGGAACCGAGCCATTCTCCGGACTGCTGTTGGACGTGATCTACGATCCACGCCCCACCAAGCTCATGGAAGCCTGGCGCGCTCATGGCGGTCACGCCATCGGCGGCGAAGAAATGCTGCTGTACCAAGCTCTCGTACAGGTATTGCTGATGACCGGTATCTGGGATGACGACCCGCCCAGCGATGCCGACCAGCGTCTGCAGGACACCACCACCGAAGACGACCAGCTGGAGATCGCGATGCGCAAAGCTCTTGAGGAGGCGCTGTAATGAATCAACAGACAACGAACCGCGATACCGGCGAGGCGGCCGCCACGAATGCGCCGGCGAATTCCGCGACATCCACATCGACTCCGGACAACCAGCCGACCCCGCTTGATGCCTTCGAAGTGCTGCTCATCACCGGTATGTCCGGCGCAGGCCGCTCTCATGCCGCTGACTGCGTGGAAGACATGGGATGGTATGTGGTCGACAACCTGCCTCCCAAACTGCTTATCCCGCTTGTCGACATGATGACCACCTCCGGTTCCGGATCGGAGTCAGGCGTCCACAAGCTTGCCGCCGTCATCGACGTGCGCTCCAGCTATTTCGACGAGCTGGCCGCCGTGCTCGGCCATCTGGATGATCTCGGCGTCAAAACCCGTATTCTGTTCCTCGACGCCAGCAACGAAGTGCTCATCAAGCGCTATGAATCCGTGCGCCGCCCGCACCCGCTGCAGCACGGCAACCGACTGATCGACGGCATCCTTGAGGAACGTCACCTGCTGGAAGACCTCAAGGAACGAGCCGACTGGGTCATCGACACCAGCTCCCTGAGCATCCACCAGCTGTCCACCAAACTCTACGAGGCGATGCTCGGCTCCGGCCCCACCACCGTGGCAGTACACATCTTCAGCTTCGGCTTCAAATACGGTATGCCCATCGACGCCGATTTCGTGGCCGACGTGCGTTTTCTGCCCAACCCGTTCTGGGTGCCCAACCTGCGCGAGCTTACCGGGCACGACAAGCCGGTCGCCGACTACGTGCTTTCCAGCAAGGGAGCCAAGGAATTTCTCGACGCTTATGAGAAAGCTATCGAGATTGCGTTGGAAGGATACGCCCAGGAAGACAAGCACTACGTAACCATCGCCGTCGGCTGCACCGGTGGTCAGCACCGGTCGGTGGCGATGAGCGAAGAGCTGGCTCGCCGCTTACGCGCACATGGGCTCAACGTAACCGTTTCCGCGAGAGAACAGCACAAGCGTCACTCATCGTAAGCAGGCGTCGAGCGGTCATCGGGCAAGTGTTCGGTGACCACACTGCGAGAAAGCAGGGCCCATAATACGTATCAAACGGGTTCGCTTGTCCACCAGATTAGGTATCACAGAAAGCCGATGGCTTCCGACCGTGTGACAGCAGATAACGGCACGAAGCGCCTGAAGCATTGAGAAGAACGGGACTGTAGGAGGTAGATCTTGGCTCTTCTGGACGATGTCAAAAGCGAGTTGGCAGCCTTTGAAGGCGATTCGCCAGCCGCGATCAAGGCCCAAGCTGCGGCCATGATCCGTTTTGGCGGCGGTCTTCGACCGGTACAGAATACATACGTTATCCAAGCCGTATTCACCTCGCTTGACGTTGCAGAATGGCTGAAGAACACGTTGAGGAACACGTTCGGGCACGAAGCCGAGGTCAATCACCTCACACGTCAGACCCCGAACGGCCCTGTCGAGACCTACGTGGTGCTCGTCACCCGCAACGTAGTGGCCTTGGCTTTGCAGACCGGACTGGTCGACCGCCGCAAGCAGCAGGTCCGTGGACTGCCGTCTGAAGTGGTCAACGGATCCATCGCCCAAATCAAAGCGGCATGGCGCGGCGCCTTCATAGCCCGTGGCTTCCTGTCCGATCCCGGTAAGGCCAGCTTCCTGGAAATCGCTTGCCCCACGGAAGAGGCCGCCATGGCCCTGTGTGGCGTGGCCCGTCGTCTAGGCATCCAGGCCAAGCATCGCACGCTGCGTAGCTCCGAGCGCGTGACACTCAAGGATCCCGACGCCATCGAACGCATGCTCAAGCTCATGGGCGCCACCCGTTCGGCTCGCGAATGGACCGGCAAGCGTTCCGATGGCGAGGCCCGCGGCAAGGCCAACCGTCTGGCCAACTTCGATGACGCCAATATGCGCCGTTCCGCCAAGGCCGCCGCCGAAGCCAGCGAAAAAGTGCAGCATGCTTTCGAAGTACTCGGCGATAACATTCCGGACAACCTCCGTCAGGCCGGCCAGCTGCGCATCGATCACGTGGACAAGAGCCTCGAGGAGCTCGGCAAGATCGCCGAACCGCAAATCACCAAGGATGCGATTGCCGGCCGAATTCGCCGACTGCTTCAACTTGCCGAGAAGACGGAGAAGGCTCGCGCAGCCGAAGGCAAGTAACCCGACAATCCGATTTGCCATGCCTATTCGGCAAAACGCGACAACGATGTGACAAAACACCGCATTCAGTCAGTAGACGAATGCGGTGTTTTGTTCCGGAATGCCTGTAATATGCAAAGTGGCAAAATTGGCCACTTTGACGTGCGATTCGTCAAGGAAAGGATATTCATGAAGACACTCAAGGACCTTGGAGATCTCAAGGGCAAGCGCGTTCTGGTTCGCGCTGATTTCAATGTTCCGCTGGACGGCACCACCATCACCGATGACGGTCGAATCAAGGCTGCTCTGCCGACCATCAAGACCCTGCGCGAAGAAGGCGCCAAGGTCATCCTCATGGCCCACCTTGGCCGCCCGAAGGCAAGGTCGTTCCTGAGCTGAGCCTGGCCCCGGTTGCCGCCCGCCTCGGCGAGCTGCTCGGCGCCAACGTGCCGCTGGCCAAGGACACCTACGGCGAGGACGCTCAGGCCAAGGTCGCCGCCATGAACGATGGCGACGTTGTGCTGCTTGAGAACGTTCGTTTCAACCCGGAGGAGACCTCTAAGGACGCCGACGAACGCGCCGCTTACGCCAAGAAGATCGCCGCCCTCGGCGAGGCCTTCGTTTCCGATGGCTTCGGCGTGGTCCACCGCGCTCAGGGCTCCAACTACGACGTTGCCGCCGATCTGCCGGCCGCCGCAGGCTGCTGGTCGAGAAGGAAGTCAAGGCCTTGTCCAAGGCCACCGAGAACCCGGAGCGTCCGTTCACCGTGGTGCTTGGCGGTTCCAAGGTCTCCGACAAGCTCGGCGTCATCGAGAACCTGCTCGACAAGGCCAACCGTCTGGTCATCGGCGGTGGCATGGTGTTCACCTTCCTCAAGGCCAAGGGCTACGAGGTCGGCACCTCCCTGCTTGAAGAGGACCAGCTTGAGAAGGTCAAGGGCTACATCGAGACCGCCGAGAAGAACGGCGTTGAGCTCGTGCTGCCGACCGACGTCGTCGTGAACGCCGGCTTCCCGGCCGGTGACACCCCGGTTGCTCCGGAAGTCGTTGCCGCCGACGCCATCCCGGCCGACAAGATGGGTCTGGACATCGGCCCGGAGTCCCAGAAGCTCTTCCACGACAAGATCGTCGACTCCAAGACCGTCGTGTGGAACGGCCCGATGGGCGTGTTCGAGGTTCCTGAGTTCGCCGCCGGCACCAAGGCCGTGGCCCAGGGTCTGGTCGACGCCACCGCAGCCGGTGCGTTCACCATCGTCGGTGGCGGCGACTCCGCCTCCGCCGTGCGCAACCTCGGCTTCCCGGAGGACGGCTTCTCCCACATCTCCACCGGTGGTGGCGCTTCCCTCGAGTTCCTCGAAGGCAAGGAGCTCCCTGGCCTGAAGGTGCTTGAGTAATCCATTTCTAGCTCCCCTCCTTGAGGGGAGCTACGTTTTTTTAGAAGAAGGGAAACATATGGCGTCCAAACGCATTCCGTTGGTGGCCGGCAACTGGAAGATGAATTTCGACCATCTTGAAGCCACTTACTTCGTGCAGAAGCTGGTATGGCTGTTGCGTGACGCTCACTTCGACTTTAAACGCTGCGAAGTCGCGCTTTTCCCCTCGTTCACGTCATTGCGCAGCGTGCAGGTGCTGGTCGAAGCCGACAAGCTCCATGTCGCCTACGGCGCACAATCCGTTTCCGTGACCACCCAAGGTGCCTTCACCGGCGATGTGTCCGCGGACATGATCGCCCATCTTGGCTGCTCATACGTCATCGTCGGCCACTCCGAACGCCGCAAATACCATCCTGAAGATGACGCCAATATCGTCGATCAGGTACGTGCCGTGCTCGCCGCCGGCATGCAGCCGATTTTGTGCGTCGGCGAAAGCTTCGAGGAACGACGTCAAGGCATTGAACTCGATTTCGCCGTGGGCCAGGTACGAGACGTCACCCGCGATCTCAACGAAGAACAAGCCGCCAAACTCATCGTGGCCTACGAACCTGTCTGGGCCATTGGCACCGGCATGGTGGCCACTCCGCAATCCGCCCAGGATGCCGCAAACGCCATCCGCAACGATTTGAAGACCACTTTTGGCACGAAGGTATCCGATAGCGTACGTATCCTGTACGGCGGATCGGTCACCTCGAAAAATGCGGCGGAACTCATTTCCCAGCCCGACGTTGACGGCTTCCTGATCGGAGGGGCGGCCCTGGACGTTGAGGAACTCGCCAAAATCGCTCGACTGGCACTGAAATCCACGAAATCACGGAACTAATACCACGGTTTTCCCGTGTGTGCGCTATGCTGGTCAACAGTCCAATCAATCCGGAGGTACCCTGTGACCGCTCTTAAGATCACGCTGCAAGTCATCGTCGTGCTGCTCAGCTTCGTGCTGACCCTGCTCATCCTTATGCACAAGGGCAAGGGCGGCGGTTTGTCCGACATGTTCGGCGGCGGTCTGACCCAGAACGCCGGTACTTCCGGTGTCGCCGAAAAGAACCTGAACCGTTGGACCGTTATCATCGCTCTGGTGTGGGTGGCCTTGATCATCGGCCTCGACATGATGACCAAGTTCAACCTCGGCTGATCGGCTTGCACGCCATATAGACTTGTCGCTCGCGACCATGACCGTTACCGTCGGTCATGGGTCGTATGCGTTCTATCGAGTATTACGAAAGGACATCACCATGGTCACTATGAACCGCAACAAAGTCGTTATCGTCGGCACCGGCCGGGTCGGTGCCACCGCCGCCTTCGGCATCGTCACGCACGGCCTGTGCAATGAGCTTGTGCTCATCGACTGTTCCGCCGCCAAGGCCCTGGGGGAGGCCCGCGACCTCGATGATGGCAGCGAATTCCAGGACCGCCACGTCAAGGTGCGCGCCGGCGACTACGCCGACTGCAAGGATGCGGACATCGTCGTCATCACCGTGGGCCGCAAGCCGCCGGCCAACTCCAACCGCATGGCCGAACTCGGCTTCACCGTGGGTCTTGTGGGCGAAGTGGTCGACAACGTCATGGCCTCCGGTTTTGACGGCGTGATCGTCATGGTCTCCAACCCGGTCGACGTGATGGCTTGGTATGCCTGGAAACGTTCCGGTCTGCCTCGCACCCAGGTGCTCGGTACCGGCACCGCGCTCGACACCTCGCGTCTCAAGACCATCATCGGCGAAGAGACCGGCCTTGACCCGCGCAACGTGGGCGGCTTCGTGATGGGCGAGCACGGCGACTCCCAGTTCACCGCATGGTCCACCGTCTCGCTCGGCGGCAAGCCATTCGCCCGCTTCCTGGCCGACAACCAAGACCGTTTCGCCTCCGTGTCCACCACCGAAATCGAAGAGAAGACCCGCACCCGTGGCAATGAGATCGTCGCGGCCAAGGGCGGCACCAACTTCGGCATCGCCTCCACCGTGGCCGGCATCGTACAGACCATCCTGTGGGACGAACGCCGCATCGTGCCCGTCTCCACCCTGCTGGACGGCGAATACGGCGAACATGACGTGTTCCTCGGCGTCCCCACTGAACTGCGCGCCAATGGTGCCAACGAGATCGTCGAACTCGATCTGAGCGAGGACGAGCGGGCCAAACTGCACCATTCCGCCGAACTCGTGCGTGAACACTGTGAGGGCTGCTGTGATTCTCGACGCCATCACGCCGAAACAACCCCGACTGCTGGTCGCCGACCTCGACGGCACGTTGCTGCACGACGCCGAGGTATTCGAGGACCGGTTCATTACCCAGCGCAGCATCGACACCATCAACCGCGCGCACGATGCCGGAATGCAATTCGCCATCGCCACCGCGCGGCCGGTGAGTACCGGTCTCCAGTTCGCCGAAAAACTGCCGGTGGACGCCGTAATCTATCTGAACGGCGCCCTCATCGATTTCGACCCGGCCCACTCCGACTTCGACCTGCTCACCTCAGGTGCCACGCCGGCCGATGAGAACCATTTGATCAAGATTGGCTTCTCCTCACGGCGTGCCTGCGAAGTCTGTCTGTTCCTGCTCGATCGCATGCCCGGCCTGAAGCTCGGCATCGTGATGAACGACGTGCGCTACACCAACTTCGATGTGCGCGTGTATTGGAAAACTCAGGCCTTCCAATACACGAACTTCCACGACGTGCCCGAAGGCGTGGCGGACAAAATCACCATCTTCCCCGAACCTGAACAGTGGAACGAGCTGCGTGCGCTGATTCCGCCGGACTTCGACATCTCCATCAGCGAAGGCGTGATGTGGATGCTCATGAACCCGCAGGCCAACAAGGAGCACGCGCTGCACCTGCTGTGCGAGCGACTGGACGTGCCGCTTGAACAGACAGCCGCCTTCGGCGACGACCTCATCGATATCAACATGATGAGCGAATCCGGCCGGGGCGTGGCCGTGGCCAACGCGAACCCCAAGGTGTTGTCCGTCGCCGACGAGATCTGCCCGTCCAACAACGAGGACGGCGTCGCCCAATGGATTGAAGCGCAGTTGGGTTGAACCGGTCGAGACTCGAGAACACGCCAAAATTGAACTTGTGTTGAACCGGGGGTATGCTTTGAACCGTTGTTCAAAGAAAGAAATTGAACTTCCGGTTGGAGGCATAAGGATATGAGCGTATCGGTGTTTGCGGAACGTCTGCGCAATGCGATGAACAGCAGGGGATTGAAGCAGGTCGATTTGGTGCACGCCGCCGAACATCGTGGCGTAAAGATGGGCAAGAGCCACATCAGCCAATATGTGGCCGGCAAGACCATGCCCCGCGAGGACGTGCTCGAATTCCTGGCCAGCGAACTGGACGTTGACACGAACTGGCTGCGCGGCGAGGAATCCACCACGCAATTGAACTCGGACGCATCCAACAGCGTCACGGACGGCGAACACGCCGCCACACCGCTTGCCATGGATGCCGCCAAGCCCCAGACGGACAGCGAGATTCCCGTGGGCCGCCGCCGCACCTTCGGCAAATCGCACAAGCTCGACAACGTGCTCTACGACGTGCGCGGACCGGTCGCCGACGAGGCGATGCGCATGGAGGCCAACGGCACCCACATCCTGAAATTGAACATCGGCAACCCGGCACCCTTCGGCTTCCGCACGCCGGACGAAGTCGTCTATGACATGGCCCACCAGCTCACCGACACCGAAGGCTACTCGCCGTCCAAGGGCCTGTTCTCCGCGCGCAAGGCCATCATGCAGTACGCGCAGCTGAAGAACATCCCGAACGTCACCATCGACGACATCTACACCGGCAACGGCGTCAGCGAGCTCATCAACCTGTCCATGTCCGCGCTGCTCGACACCGGCGACGAAGTGCTCGTGCCATCCCCGGACTACCCGCTGTGGACCGCCTGCGTGAACCTGGCCGGCGGCACCGCCGTGCACTACCTGTGCGACGAACAGTCCGAATGGTATCCGGACATCGACGACATCCGCTCCAAGATCACCAGCAACACCAAGGCGATTGTCATCATCAACCCGAACAACCCCACCGGCGCACTTTACCCAAAGGAAGTGCTCCAGCAGATCGTCGACATCGCGCGCGAACACCAGCTCATCATCTTCTCCGACGAAATCTACGATCGTCTCGTCATGGACGGCCTGCAGCACATCTCCATCGCCTCGATGGCCCCGGACCTGTTCTGCGTGACCTTCTCCGGCCTGTCGAAATCGCACATGATCGCCGGCTACCGCATCGGCTGGATGATCCTGTCCGGCAACAAGCGCATTGCCAAGGACTACATCGAGGGCCTCAACATGCTCGCCAACATGCGCATGTGTTCGAACGTGCCCGCCCAGTCCGTGGTGCAGACCGCGCTCGGCGGCCACCAGAGCGTCAACGACTACATCGTGCCGGGCGGCCGCGTGCACGACCAGCGCGACCTCGTCTACGACATGCTCAACCAGATCCCCGGCATCACCGCCGTCAAGCCGAAGGCGCGTTCTACATCTTCCCGAAGATCGACGTCAAACGCTTCAACATCCACTCGGACGAGCAGTTCGCGCTCGACCTGCTGCATGACAAGCACATCCTCATCAGCCACGGCGGCGCGTTCAACTGGCATCGCCCCGACCACTTCCGCGTGGTGTACCTGCCGCGCATGGGCATGCTGCGCGAAACCATGGGGGAGATCTCCGACTTCTTCAGCTACTACTGGCAGAGCTGATCCTTGGTACAGGCGAACACGATCGATGCCGGGCTGGGCACCAAACCGGTGCCCCGTCTGGCCCTGACCATGTCGGTCCCCACCATCGTGGCGCAGGCGGCGAACGCCTCGTACACGATCATCGACCGACTGTTCATCGGGCACATCCCCGAAGTGGGCAACGCGGCGATGACCGGCGTGGGCATCTGCTTCCCGATTCTGCTGGCCGTCACCGCCTTCGCCTCGCTGATCGGCGCAGGCGGCGCGCCGCGCGCCTCCATTGAACTTGGGCGCGGCAACTTCAAGAAAGCCGAACGCATCCTCGGCACCAGCGCCGCGTTCCTCATCGCCATAGCCCTGACCCTCACCGTGCTGCTGCAGTTGGCGAAACGGCCGATTCTCTACGCCTTCGGCGCCAGCGATGCGACCATCGAATATGCGGTCGACTTCATCACCATCTACCTGATCGGCACCGTATTCGTGCAACTCACGCTCGGACTCAACAACTTCATTTCGGCGCAGGGCAAAACCACTGTGGCCATGGTCTCCGTACTCATCGGCACCGGCATATCCATCCTTCTTGACCCCGTGTTCATTTTCGTGTTCGGATGGGGCGTCAGGGGAGCGGCCGCCGCGAACGTGCTCGCCCAACTGGTCTCGACCATATGGATCGTACTGTTCCTCTCCTCCGGGCGCAGCGCGATTCGCCTGCGGCCGTTGAACATCCGGTTCGATCGGATCATCATCCCCGTGCTGGCGCTCGGTCTGGCACCCTTCATCATGCAGATCACCGAATGCCTGATCAACGTGGTGTTCAACGTGGGGCTGCAACGCTACGGCGGCGACGATTACGTCACGTCGATCACCATCATCACTTCGCTGATGCAGATCGTGAGCGTCCTGACCAGCGGCTTCCAGCAAGGCATCCAGCCGATCATCGGGTTCAACTTCGGTGCCCGGCATATGGAGCGCGTCCGCCAGGCGGTCCGCATGGCCTTCGTCACGCAGATCGTCTCCGCCACGGCGCTGGTGTCGGTACTCGCCACATTCCCCGGCTTTTTCGCCTCATGGTTCACCTCGGAACAGACTGTCATCGACATCGTGACCCGCATGATGCCGATTTTCGTCTGCGGCTGGGGTATCTTCGGCATCCAGATGGGCGCGCAATGCGCACTCGTCGGCATGGGCCAGGCCAAACAGTCGGTGTTCTTGGCCATCTTCCGCAAGATCATCCTGCTCGTGCCGCTCGCGCTGCTGCTGCCGCACTGGATCGGCGTCAACGGCATCTTCATCGCCGAACCCATCTCCGACGCCACCTCCGGCATCGTGGCCGGCTTCCTGTTCTATGCCACCTACCGCAAGATTCGGCGAGATATGGTCTAGACTCCTGATTCAATGGATGTGCCGTCTCACGCGTTGCGAAACACGGGACGGATAGAATGCCTCGCAAAACGGGTGCCCGTTGTTTCGTGATATGAAGGAGATTTTATGCCGGTGGTGTCGCGTCGTGCGCAGCCAACGTGATGGCCATAATCGCCGAAAGCAGGGAGAACAATGGCAGCACGCACAACACGACGGTCAGCAGTCCCAAAGCTTCACGGCCGATGCAATAAGCGACAAGACCTGCATTGTCAGTTGCCGATAGCGCTGGGCAGAAATCGGTGTGTCTACCAGTGTTGTAGCTGTAGGTAAAGAACGTGAGACCTGACCAGAACAGGGCAACGGGAACAGAGCCGATGGCGCGAAAAGCCCTGTACTCCCGCAACGGTCAGACAGAGAATCGCGACAACACTCAGCGCAGTCACCGTCATAAACCACAGTGGTGAGGTGACGCAGACTCCATAATCGTCAGTTGCTTGGCCCGAGAGATAGTAGGGCATTCTGCCAATCGCCGGACAGTTCGGATGCAGCATCATGCCGCCCCAAATGCGCTCATATAGTGGTGCGAACGATACACCGGCACCGCTGAGCGTCGCAACAACCGCCATCACCGACCGACCGCCAGACTCCGGCACAGACCGGGAAGAACTACCGTCGCGGAGCATCGGCGATACCAATGGCAACACCGAGGATAGCCGGGACCACCCAGCCGAGCTGGTATTGCTGCAAGGGCAGCATGGCCAGCGTCGTGTCCAGCCAGCCGATGGAGCCGCCGAAGACGGTGATTAGGCTGGAGATGCAGCTGGCGAAGGAGTCGATGCCCACCAGCAGCACGGTCCAGAAGTAGACATGCGGGAATCGCGCGCCGAGCGACTTGTGGGTCAGCGCCAGCAGCACCAGCACGATGGCGATCGGATACAGTGCGGACAACACCGGCACGGAAACCTTGATGATCGCGCTTAGCCCGGCGTTGGACACGATGAAACTGAACACGGTGAAGATGACCTGCCAGGTGCGGTAGCTCAACGTTCTCCCTGCAACGGTCTGGAACCGAGTGTGGAAGTAGGTGGCGCAGGTACCGATCAGTCCGGTGCATACGTTGAGGCAGGCGATGACGAAGACGATACCGAGGAACGCGGTACCGAACGCGCCGAACAGGGACGAGGTGAGATTGGTGAGCACGGTCGCGCCCGTGTCTTTGGCGGGATCGATGGTGGCGATGGCGCCGGACACCACGCCCACGTAGCTCAGTGCGCCGTAGATCACGATCAGCAGCACACCGGTGCCGAGTCCGGCATACGCGGTCTCCTTCTGCACTTGCGATTCGTCATCGACCTGCTGGGTGCGGATATTCGCGGAAATCACGATGCCGAAATAGAGCGCGGCGAGCAGATCCATGGTCTGGTAGCCGTCGAGGAAGCCACGTGCAATCTGGTTTGTGGAGTAGTCGCCCATCGGTTTGGCCGGGGTACCGATACCGTGGATTAGGCAGGCGATGAACAGGACGGCAATCAGCACCAGCAGCAACGGTCCCATGAATCGGCCGAGCACTTTGGAGAGTTTTTCGGGATGCTGGGCGAACAGGAACGCCAGTGTGAAGAACACGAGCGAGTAGATGAGTTGGGCCAGCCAGCCGTAGGAGGACGGCACGAAAGGCGCCACCATCATTTCGAACGAGGTGGTCGCCGTACGCGGAATCGCAAAGCAGGGGCCGATGGTGAGCATGATCGCCAAGCCGAGGAACAGGGCGAATTTGGGGGAGACCCGGCCGGCGAGTTTGTCGAAGCCACCGGCGAAGGTGACCGCCAGCACGCCGAGAATCGGCAGGCCGACCGCGGAGACGATGAAGCCGATGGCCGCCGGTATGGTCGCGGAACCGGCCTGAGCTCCGACAAACGGCGGGAAGATCAGGTTGCCCGCTCCGAAGAACATCGAAAAGAAGGTAAAGGTCATCACCAACCGCTGGCGTGCGACAAGTTTGTTCATTACGGTTCGGCCGTTCTCTCATGTGCTCGTACTACTGTAGCAACAAACGTAAGAAGCCCCGACCGGTTGGGGTCGGAGCTTCTGTGAGCTAATCAGTTAATGCGCGAAATGCGCATCAGCTAATAATCTCAGGCGTTCACGCGGTCGATGCCGGACTGGACGTCAGCCAGCACGGAATCCCAGGACTTGATGAAGGCGGCGACACCGTCGGCCTCCAGCTTGTCAGTGACGTCCTTGAGGTTGATACCCAGCTCAGCCAGCTTGTTGATGACGGCGTGGGACTCCTCGTAGGTGCCCTCGATGGACGGAGCGCCGTTGCCGTGGTCGGCCAGAGCGTTCAGGGTCTTCTCCGGCATGGTGTTGACGATGTGCTTGGCAACGAGCTCGTCAACGTACTTGCAGTCGGAGTAGGCGGCGTTCTTGGTACCGGTGGAGGCCCACAGCGGACGCTGAACCTTGGCACCCTTGGCAGCCAGGTCGGCCCAACGCGGATCCTCGGCAAACTTCTTCTCGAAGAGCTCGTAAGCCAGGCGAGCGTTGGCCACAGCGGCCTTGCCCTCCAGAGCCTTGGCCTCGTCGGAGCCGTTGGCTTCCAGCAGCTTGTCGACAGCGGTGTCCACGCGGGAGACGAAGAAGGAAGCGACGGAGCCGATGTGCTTCAGGTCGTGGCCGTTGGCGTCAGCCTGGGCGATGCCCTCGATGAAGGCGTCGATGACCTGCTCGTAGCGCTCGAGCGAGAAGATCAGGGTGACGTTGACGGAGATACCTTGGCCAGGGTGGCGGTGATGGCCGGCAGGCCTTCGAGGGTTGCCGGAATCTTGATCATGGCGTTCGGACGGTTGACCTTGGCCCACAGCTCCTCAGCCTGCTTCTCAGTGGCTTCGGTCTCGTGAGCAAGACGCGGGTCGACCTCGATGGAGACGCGGCCGTCGACGAAGTCGGTAGCCTCAGCGATCTCGCGGAAGATGTCGGTGGCGTTGCGCACGTCGGTGGTGGTGAGCTCGCGGACAGCGGTCTCAACGTCAACCTTGCCGAGCTCCTTGAGCTGAGCGTCGTACGGGCCGACCTGGCTCAGGGCCTTCTGGAAGATGGACGGGTTGGTGGTCACACCGACGACGTTCTTGTTGGCGATGAGGTCCTGCAGGGAGCCGGACTCGATGCGGGAGCGGGACAGGTCGTCCAGCCAGATGGAAACGCCGTTGTCAGACGTACGCTGAGTTGCTTCAGTCATTTATTTTTTCTCCTTATATTCCGTATTGGAACAAATCTTTAAGTAGACCCCCTCTAACGAGAGGGCCGATCAGGTGGAGTCTTGAGTACAAGCCTCCCTCGTCAGAGGGAGGTTAGGGGACTCACTTGGCGGCTTCGGCTTCGGCGATGGAGCCTTGGCGGCTTCCACCACGTGCTCGGCGGTGATGCCGAGGTCGATCATGTTCTGAGCGCCGTCGCCCTGCAGGCCGAACTGCTCGATGGAGACGGGCTTGCCGTAGGAGCCGAGGTACTTGTACCACGGCATGGCAACGCCGGCCTCGACGGAGACACGAGCCTTGACAGCGGCCGGAAGCACGGCCTCCTTGTACTCGGCGTCCTGCTCCTCGAACATTCCATGGACGGCACGGACACGACGCGAGCCTTGACGCCCTCGCCGGCCAGGGTCTTGGCGGCAGCCACAGCCCACTGGACCTCGGAACCGGAAGCCATGAGGATGACGTCCGGAGTGCCCTCGGTGTCGACCAGAACGTAAGCGCCCTTCTTGACACCGTCCTTGGCCTTGGCGGCGGTCTCGGCAAGAACCGGGACACCCTGACGGGTCAGAACCATGGCACCAGGCAGGGTGTTCTTCTTCTCGAAGAAGTAACGGTAAGCCTCGGCGGTCTCGAAGGCGTCGGCCGGGCGAATGACCTCAAGCTGAGGAATCGCGCGGAAGGAAGCAAGGTGCTCAACCGGCTGGTGGGTCGGGCCATCCTCGCCGACGGCGACGGAGTCGTGGGACCAGATGTACAGGTTCGGAATCTCCATGAGGGCGGCCAGACGAACGGCGGAACGCTCGTAGTCGGAGAACATGAAGAAGGTGCCGCCGAACGGACGGGTGTGGGAGCCCAGCAGGATGCCGTTGGTGATGCAGCCCATGGTGAACTCGCGCACGCCGAAGTGCAGCTGGCGACCGAACTCGTTGCAGTTCGGCCACTGCTTGGTGGCGCACTCGGCCGGGGCGAAGGTGGCAGCGCCCTTGAGATCGGTCTTGTTGGAGCCACCGAGGTCGGCGGAGCCGCCCCAGAGTTCCGGCATGACAGCGGCGATGGCGTTGAGCACGGAGCCGGAGGCGCCACGAGTGGCGACACCCTTGCCGACTTCGAAGGTGGCCTCAAGGTCGTCAAGGGCCTTGTCGAAGCCTTCCGGCAGTTCGCCGGCCTTCAGACGGTCGTACAGGGCAGCCTTGTCCGGGTTGGCCTTGCGCCAAGCGTCGAACTTCTCGTCCCATTCCTTGTGGGCTTCGAGACCGCGCTCGGCAACCTTGCGAGCGTGAGCCAGAGCCTCTTCGTCAACGTGGAAGTTCTCTTCCGGATCGTAGCCGAGGGCTTCCTTGAGGCCGGCAACAGCCTCGGCACCCAGCTTGGAACCGTGGGAGGACGGGTCGTTGGTCTTGCCCGGGGTCGGCCAAGCGATCAGGGAGTGAACCTTGATGAGCTTCGGCTGGTCCGGAGCGGCCTTCTCGGCCTTGGCGATGACGTCAGCCAGACCCTCGATGTCCTCCTTGTAGGAGCCGTCGGGCTGGATGAAGCTGAACTCGTCGGTGTACCAGCCGTAGGCTGGAAGCGCTTGAGCACGTCCTCGGCCAGCACCAGGTTGGTGTCGCCTTCGATCTGGATGCGGTTGGCGTCGAAGATCACGGTCAGGTTGCCGAGCTTCTGGTTGGCGGCCAGGGAAGCGGCCTCGCCGGAGATGCCCTCCTCGATGTCGCCTTCACCGCAGATGGCCCAGATCTTGTGGTAGAACGGGGAATCTTCCTTCGGGGTCTCCGGGTCAAGCAGACCGCGCTGGAAACGCTCGCCGTAGGCAAAGCCGATGGCGGAGGCGAAGCCCTGGCCCAGAGGGCCGGTGGTCATTTCGATGCCCGGGGTCAGGCCGTACTCCGGGTGGCCCGGGGTGCGGGTGGCAGCGCCGCCACGGAAGTTCTTAAGGTCGTCCAGGGTCACGCCGTAGCCGGAGAAGTACAGCTGGACGTACTGGGTGAGGGAGGCGTGGCCACCGGAAAGGATGAAGCGATCTCGGCCTTCCCAGTTGGGATCATTCGGATCGTGCTTGATGAAGTGCTGGTACAGCGTGTAGGCGACGGGCGCCAGGGAGATGGGGGAGCCGGGGTGGCCGGAGCCTGCCTTCTCAACCGCGTCAGCCGAAAGGACCTTCGCCATCTTGATGGCGCGCTCGTCGAGCTCGGTCTCCTTGAATTCGGTCATGGATTACTTTCCTTCCAATTGGTCGGGCCGCGTATCCGGCTTGTGCCGGGCGCTTGACGCCCTCACATTGCGATTACCATGCTAGCGTCGGTTTGCGACGTTGTGGTGCAATTTTGGCGTGTTTTGGTAGTTTGTGTTCTGTTAGCGTTCACAGTGAACATTGCTACGCTGCAAACGAACGCATTAGCACTCAAGCCTAAGGAGTGCTAATACAATGTTCTAAGGTGAAGTGCGCCACCTGCACGTGGCGGAGCCAAGAAAGAGGCAATATTTCTGGGTTCCCGCGTGTCGCGGCGTGGCGAACCGACCGTCGGGGTACGCCCTGAGTGAACCGTGACTGATATGAATATGTATGCATATATGAGGAGGCGCGCATGACGCAATCAAGACGCATGCTGGTGCTGCGCGCCGTGGTGGAGGATTACATCCGTTCTCAGGAGCCTGTGGGCTCCACTTCGCTGACGCGCGACCATGATCTCGGCGTCAGTTCGGCCACCATCCGTAACGATATGGCCGCTCTGGAGGACGAAGGCTATCTGATTCAGCCGCACACTTCGGCCGGTCGCGTGCCCACCGAAAAGGGCTATCGATACTTTGTGGACCGACTTGCTACCGTGGTGCCGCTCAGCGAGGCGCAACGCCGCGGCATCACAGCTTCCTGTCCGGATCGGTGAGTCTCAAGGACGCGCTGCAACGTTCGGCACGACTGCTGTCCGAAATCACCGGTCAAGTGGCCGTAGTCGCCTCGCCATCGCTGGCCAAGGCCACATTGCGGCACGTGGAGATGGTGCCCGTTGCCATGACCACGTTGCTCGCCGTGGTGATTACCGACACAGGCCGCGTGGCCCAGCACGGCCTGACCATCGCATCCATGCCCGCCGTGGACGAGATCAACCGGCTCTCCAACACCGTCAACGAGCAATGCGACGGGCTGTCCCTATCGAAATCCGCGGAGACCGTGCGATCCATCGCCGCCAGCGCCGGCTACGAGTCGGTGCGTGGCGTGGCCGACGCGCTGGCCGACGCCTTCGAATCGATGGCATTGGACGAACGCGCGAACGAACTGTACATGTCCGGCACCTCGCACCTGGCCCACTCCCGGTCCCTGGCCGATCTGGCCCCGCTCTTCGACGCGCTGGAAGAACAGGTCGTGCTGATGAAGCTCATGAGCAACCTGAGCGAGGAGACGAATGCATCCGGCGTGGGCGTGGCCATCGGCTCCGAAATGCACACCCCCGGACTACTGCATGCTTCCGTGGTCAGCAGTGGCTATGGGCGCAGCGGAGCGGCGGGCGAACCGGCGGGGAACGATCCCGTAGGCGAACCCGAAACCGAATCCGAGACGGAGAGCCAGACGAACGACACGGAACCCATCGCCTTCGTTGGCTCCATAGGCCGACCCACATGGACTACGCGGCCACTATGGCCGCCGTCAGGGCCGTAGCCAGATATTTGACCGCCTTCCTCTCCGAGGGCCGGACTCAAGACTGACCGCCGTCTGTGGCACAATGACCCGCAGACCAAACGAACACAAAGGATCAATCAAGTGGCAGATTATTACGAGACGCTGGGTGTGGAACGCGGCGCCAGTGACGACGAGATCAAGAAGGCATACCGCAAGCTCAGCCGTAAGTACCACCCCGACATCGCGGGCCCTGAGTTCGAGGACAAGTTCAAGGAAGTGAACAACGCCTACGATGTGCTGTCCAATCCGGACAAACGCCGTATGTATGATTCGGGAGTCGACCCGAACAACCCGAACGCCGGTGCCGGCGGCTTCTCCGGGGCGGGCTTCGGCGATATGAGCGACGTGTTCTCCACGTTCTTCGGTTCCGCGTTCGGCGGTGGCTCACAGGGCCCGGTGCCGCGTACCCAGCCCGGCCGCGATGCCTTGGCCTCGGCGTCCATCGATTTGAAGACGGCGGTGTTCGGCGGCACCGCGCATGTCAAGATCAGCACGTTCTCCCTGTGCCAGGAGTGCGGTGGCTCCGGTGCCCAGGGCGGCGCACAGCCGGTCACCTGCCCCGACTGCCACGGACAGGGATTCATGCAGAAGGTCGTGCGCACCATGCTCGGCCAGATGATGACCTCCGCCCCCTGTGAACGTTGCGAGGGCCACGGTACCATCATCCAGAACCCGTGCCCCAGCTGCATGGGCCACGGCCGTGTGCGCACCACGCGTACCGTGGGCGTTACCGTGCCCGCCGGCATCAACGACAACGCGCGTCTGCGGTTGGCCAACCAGGGCGAAGTGGGTGAGGGCGGCGGCGCTGCCGGCGACCTGTACATCGACATCCGCATCAAGGCGGATAAGCAGTTCACCCGCGATGGCGACGACCTGCACTGCTGGATTCAGGTGCCGATGAGCTGGGCCGTGCTTGGCCACGATCTGTCCATTGATACGTTCGATGGTGAGAAGACCGTGTCCATCCCGGCCGGCTGCCAGACTGAGGACACGGTGACGCTTAAGGGACTGGGCGTCACGAACATCCGCAACAAGGACGAGCGCGGCAACCTCATCGCCCACGTCAATGTGCTTATCCCCACCAAGCTCAACGAAACCGAGCGTGGCCTCATCGAACAGTTCGCCGCCTCGCACGATTCAGGCGCCACGCACGTCTCCCAGGCATCCCGTCCACAGGCCGGTCAAAAGAAAGGTTTCTTCAGCAAGTTGAAGGACGCACTGAGCTGAGAGCGGATGCGTTCTTGGCTCCCCCTCTGAGGGGAGCCAAGTCTGTTACTTCAGCAGGGAGCGGCACATGGAGCGGTATTCGTTGACGTAGCCGCCGCCGAAGAAGACGCAGTGGCCGGCGATGGGGTAGAGCTGCCAGAGCGTGATGCGCTCCTGCCATCCGGCCTTCAATGGATGTACGGACTGGTAGCCCTCGGTGATTTCGCTCAGATAGCTCATACCGAACAGGTGCAGCATAGCCAGATCCTCCTCGCGATGACCGCCATGTGCCGCCGGGTCGATGAGCACGGCCTCGGACTGCCCGGAATCGGCGGTCCACATCACATTGCCGCTCCACAGATCACCGTGGATGCGCGCCGGCTTGTCGGCCGCGGCGCGGCCCATCAGATCCGGCAGCGCTTCAATCACACGCTCAGTCAACTCGACATCGCGCTTATCCAGCTCGCCACGTTTCACACCAAGGTTGACCATCGGGCGCAGACGTCCATCAGCGAAATAGCTGATCGGGTCGGTCCACTCGCCGGTATCCATTTTCACCGGGTCCTGCAATGGTCCGAAATAGCATGTGCCGTTATATCCGTCAGGCGCAGACCCGAAATACTTGGCACCCGCATCATGCATACGGGCCAGAGCCGCGCCAAAAGCTCGTGCCGCCTGAGGCGTGGGGGACGCGCTACCCACACGTTCGATATCCAGATAATCCTTGCCCCAGCCGTATACCTGCACCACGCGCGGGCCGCCTTGCGCATGAGCCGCTCCCAACCATTCGAGTCCTCGACCCTCGCATTCGAAGAATCCTTCCGGTGCGAATGCCCTGCTTTTGCGATACGTGGCCATAATGCTCCCTTCGTCGCTTACGTACTATATCCACTTTCATTGTAGAAGCCGTGGATGTTACCGATTCTTAGTGTTGTTCTACACCCCCTTGGATAGGGTGTTCATCGTCATAACACATCAAATACTTAGAAATCACGAGGGGTTATGAATTTTTTCCAAGCGATCATTCTCGGCATCGTTCAGGCGCTGACCGAATATCTCCCGGTGTCCTCCAGCGCGCATATCCGTATTTTCGGCGATTTGATGCTGGGCTCTGATCCCGGTGCGGCGTTTACCGCCATCATCCAAATCGGCACCGAACTTGCGGTGATTCTGTATTTCCGTCACGACATCATCAATATCCTTACTCACTGGTTCAGCTGCCTGTTCGGCAAGAACGGCAAGGATTGGAAGGCCCGCATGCCGCGGCGACAATTACGCCACACTCGGCTGGAACATTATCGTCGGCTCGATTCCGATTATTATCCTCGGCTTCACTCTGCAGAACGTCATCGAAACCTCGTTGCGCAACCTGTGGATTACGGTAACCGTGCTGTTGGTATTCGGCATTCTGCTGTGGATGGTGGATGCCAAGCTCGCCAGAACAAAACCATGAATGATATGACGTATCGTGATGCATTCCTCTTCGGTTTGGGCCAGTCCATGGCGCTGATTCCTGGTGTGTCCCGCTCCGGCGGCACCATCACCGTCGGTCGCGCACTGGGCTACACGCGTGAGGCCGCTGTGCGTCTGAGCTTCCTGATGGCCATCCCCGCGGTGTTCGGCTCAGGTTTGCTCGAAGCCATCAAGGCCGTGAAGAACTACAAAACCGATGCGATGTTCCCCGGCTGGGGGCCGACCCTCGTAGCCATGGTCATCAGCTTCGTACTCGGCTACATCGTGATCATCGGATTCCTGAAGTTCGTATCGAACTTCTCCTATAAGGCCTTCGCCATCTACCGCATCGGTTTGGCTGTGGTCGTCGCCTTGCTGCTGATTGTGGGCGTGCTGCCGGCCATCGATCCCTCCGTGGTGGCTGCGGCATAAGACGGGTCGATAGGCGACTCAATATTAATGGTGCTCCCGCCGGCGGGAGCTGTCAGCGAAGCTGACTGAGGGTGGTCACTGGAATATGCCAGCAGAACCACCCTCAGTCTCGCTACGCGAGCCAGCTCCCGTCAGCGGGATATTGTGTATATAGGGCTAATTGCCCATCTGGCGTAGAAACGCTTCCGCTTCTTTGACTAGTTGTTCAGCCTGGGGCGCTCCCAATGAAGCCTCCGCCTCGGCTTTCTGCTGCAAGTCGTAGTCGTGCTCCAAATGCTCCACATAATCATGAAGCTGGTCATTGCAACGAACCAGTATCGATGCCTGCGCCTTCCACTGTTCGGCTTTCTGCTTCAGGTCTGCCGTATCGAAGATGAAGCCGATATACTTGCCCAACGCATCCAGCAATCGTATAGTGCCGGCAGAGCATTCGTCGCTGCCCAAATATTGGGGGATGGACACCCACATCGAGGAATGAGCAAATCCTTGTTGTGCGGCAGCTACATCCAGAACAGTAGGAATGCCCACCGGGCCGTTATACGACCGGTCTCCTTCGCATTGACAGTCTCCGTCGCTGACGGCGATGGGCAACGGACGGGTATGCGGGCAATCGGAGAACATCGAACCTAACGTAATGATCCGATTGACATCCAGCTCATCGGCAATGGCCAGACTCTGGCTACAGTATTCCTTCCACCGATAGTTTGGTTCGGGGGCGATCTGCGCATAGATACGCTTGCCTGCGTCCAACGTGATGTCGTAGAACGTGGTCTGTGGCCAGATAAGATTGGTGCGACCCGAAACATGGCACAGCATAGGACGGGCAACCTGATAGTCATAGAAATCATCACATCTAATATGACGAATCTCGCGGGACTCATATCGCTTGACCAGATGGCGCACCGCGTTCGTCGCCGCCTGACAGGCATCATTCCATCCCTCGAATGCGGCGATCAATACTGCGCCGGTGTCCTTCGCTGCTTCACTCATACCTCTAGAGTAACTGGAATTCATTGCCCGAAGCGCACGCTTTAGCCATAAGCGAGAGTATGCAATTACAGGCGACACGCCGCAGCTGGACGAACTACACGCATGTGAGTATAGTAAACACTCGTGCTTCGGTAGGGAGACCTCGCCAAGGAAACACACGCGGACATAGCTTAGTTGGTAAAGCGCAACCTTGCCAAGGTTGAGACCGCGGGTTCGAGTCCCGTTGTCCGCTCTAGGTCCGTGAGTTGACAGACCTTACGGTGGGTTAGCCAAGCGGTTAGGCAGCGGCCTGCAAAGCCGTATAGACGAGTTCGACTCTCGTACCCACCTCTCAGACCAGCGAAGCAATTCAATGGGATGAAATATGACCCGGGCGGTTGGCGCAGTGGTAGCGCACTTCCCTGACACGGAAGGGGTCACAAGTTCGAATCTTGTATCGCCCACGAAAGTCGAAGCAATTCGACTGGATATAACTGAAGAACCGAGTATTCGGGCGATTGGCGCAGCGGCTAGCGCACTTCGTTCACACCGAAGGGGTCGTAGGTTCGATTCCTACATCGCCCACTGGATTCCGCTTCTCACGGCGGATTCCTTTGCGGACATAGCTTAGTTGGTAAAGCGCAACCTTGCCAAGGTTGAGACCGCGGGTTCGAGTCCCGTTGTCCGCTCCACAACGAAACCTCGCTTCGGCGAGGTTTTTTCGTATTGGTTCAGATGCTGGTGGTATTTGTCGCACGCCCAACCTATCGTGTCCTACGTTGATTAACCAGTCCAGGCCTGCACATTAGTACCGTGGGCCCCGATAGCAAAGGACAAATCATGGCGCAAGCTACCATCTCCATAACCGTCAACGGCGAAGCGAAGGAGGTGGAAGCAACCACCACCGGCGTAGAACTGTTCGCGGAAGACAAGAACATCATCGCGGTCAAGATCAACGGCGAGAACCGTGACCTGTACACGCCGCTGAACGATGGCGATACCGTCGACCCCATCGCCCTCGACTCCGAAGACGGCCTCGCAATCATGCGTCACTCGGCCACCCACGTCATGGCCCAGGCCGTGCAGGAAGTCTACCCGAACGCCAAGCTCGGCGTCGGCCCCGTCATCAAGGACGGCTTCTACTACGACTTCCAGGTCGACCAGCCCTTCACCCCGAACGACCTCAAGGACATCGAGAAGCGCATGCAGCGCATCATCAAGTCCTCCCAGTCCTTCCGCCGTCGTTCCGTGACCGAGGAAGAGGCTCTGAAGGAAGAGGCCGACCAGCCCTTTAAGATCGAACTGATCGAAGACAAGGAAGCACACCTCGACCCGGCCGCCGCCACCGAGATCTCCGAAAAGGAGCTCAGCTTCTACGACAACGTAGACCGTGATGGCAATGTGGTTTGGAAGGACCTGTGCCGCGGCCCGCACCTGCCGAACACCCGCTACATCAAGGCCTTCAAGATCGAGCGTTCCGCCGCCGCCTACTGGCGTGGTTCCGAGAAGAACCCGACCATGCAGCGCGTCTACGGCACCGCATGGGCCACCAAGGAAGACCTCAAGGCCTACCAGACCCGCCTGGAAGAAGCCGCCAAGCGCGATCACCGCAAGCTCGGCGCCGAGATGGACCTGTTCTCCTTCCCGGATGAAATTGGCCCCGGCCTGGCCGTGTTCCACCCGAAGGGTGCCGCCGTGATCAACGCTATGGAGGACTACTCCCGTGAGATGCACCGCAAGCACCACTACAGCTTCGTGCAGACCCCGCACATCACCAAGGGCGGCCTGTACGAGACCTCCGGCCACCTGCACTGGTACAAGGACGGCATGTACCCGCCCATGCACCTCGACGAGGAGAAGGACGCGGACGGCAACATCACCAAGCCGGGCGCCGACTACTACCTCAAGCCGATGAACTGCCCGATGCACAACCTCATCTTCAAGTCGCGTCAGCGCTCCTACCGTGAGCTGCCGCTGCGCCTCTTCGAGTTCGGCACCGTGTACCGCTACGAGAAGTCCGGCGAGGTCCACGGCCTGACCCGCGTGCGCGGCCTCACCCAGGACGACTCCCACATCTACTGCACCCGCGAGCAGATGAAGGACGAGCTCACCAGCCTGCTCACCTTCGTGCTGAACCTGCTCAAGGACTTTGGCCTGACCGACTTCTACCTCGAGCTGTCCACCAAGGACCCGAACAAGTACGTCGGCTCCGACGAGATCTGGGAGGAGGCCACCAACACGCTCGCCGAGGTCGCCAAGGAATCCAACCTCGAGCTCGTCGACGATCCGTGCGGCGCCGCCTTCTACGGCCCGAAGATCTCTGTGCAGGCCCGCGACGCCATCGGCCGCACCTGGCAGGTCTCGACCATCCAGCTCGACTTCAACCTGCCGGAGCGCTTCCAGCTCGAGTACATCGCGAAGGACGGCACCCACCAGCGCCCGGTGATGATTCACCGCGCCCTGTTCGGCTCCATCGAACGCTTCTTCGCCGTGCTGCTCGAGCACTACGCAGGTGCCTTCCCGGCGTGGCTGGCCCCCGTGCAGGTGCTCGGCGTGCCGGTTGCCGACGAGTTTGCCCCGCATCTGGCCGGCTTCGTCAAGTCCCTTGAAGATGAGATGGTCCGTTGCGAGATCGACTACTCCGACGATCGCTTCGGCAAGAAGATTCGCAACGCCTCCAAGTCCAAGGTGCCGTTCATCCTCATCGTCGGTGAGGAAGACATGAACAACAACGCGGTCAGCTTCCGCTTCCGCGACGGCAGCCAGCTCAACGGTGTGCCGGTGGACACTGCTCGCGAGCAGATTCTCACCGTCATCAAGAAGCGCGTCCAGGTGAACTCCGCCGACGACTTCAACGCTGCTGTGGCTGAGTGATGTGAATGGTACTGGCTCCCCTCTCTGAGGGGAGCTGTCCGCGAAGCGGACTGAGGGGAGTGCGAGCCATGCAGGACTCCCTCAGTCGCCCTACGGCGTCAGCTCCCCTCAGA
>ENA-OPZD01000083-OPZD01000083.1-human-gut-metagenome-genome-assembly--contig:-NODE-83-length-37298-cov-3.401012_pt1 | contig 37298 bp, 42 predicted proteins | sample MGYA00242479_ERZ504495 | MGnify/ENA primary metagenome ERZ504495 (study PRJEB26092, sample SAMD00036286) | human gut metagenome | host: Homo sapiens | study: EMG produced TPA metagenomics assembly of... | reverse complement strand
ATTATATTATTAATTATTATGCATTTATGCACTGTTTTCCTTGTTAATTTCAAAACAAAGTCCTGTTGGGAATATTACTCTCCCGACAGGACTTTCTGTAATCTTTTTATATCATTTTTCTTCTTTGGCAGCGACAAGATAATCACGCCCGCTATAATTCCGACAAATCCTGCCAGATCCATTCCCGAAAATGCTACATGCATAAAGAGCACCGACATTGCCGTTGCAGTCAGCGGCTCAACCGATGCAAACAAACTTGCCTTGGAGCCTCCGATCAGACGAACCCCTTCCATATAACAGCTAAAGGACATCACTGTACCAAATATGATTACGACTGCAATACAACCGGCGCACTGCCAGTCCCAAAGGATATCTCCCACCATCGTCCATGGCTGCACAAATGGTGTCAGAGCGATTCCACTGATCAGCATTCCCCAGCCGACCATGGAAAAGGTTCCATAGATATCCATCAGATTGCCCGGTACGAGATTGTAAAATACCGTTGCGACTGCCGAAGCAAGACCCAATACTAATGTTGTCTTTGACACACTCAGTTGCGTAAGATTGCCGTGCGTTGCCAGAAGAACCGTTCCTCCAAATGCCAATACCAACGCAAGTATCTCATTTCCCTCAGGCAGTTTCCAGTTTCTGATTGCCAGAAGAACCATAATCATAACCGGTGCCGTGTATTGCAGGACTGTCGCAATTCCAGCGTTTGAATCCTGTACCGCCATATAATACGTCATCTGACATCCTGCAATACCGATCACTCCATACACCAGCATACGTAACACATGTCTTTTATTTTTCCAGATACGGAAGATTCCATTCTTCTGCACCATATATGCTCTCATCAGCAAAATAATCCCTGCTATGATCAGTCGGACATTAACCAGCCACGGTGCCATCACTTCTTTGTATTCAAACGAATATTTGCCAAATACTCCGGCGAGTCCCCACAGAAAGCCACCCGTAATCGTCAGTGCAGTTCCTCTTACGATCTCTTTCCGGTCCAGCCTGTCCGAAAGCTGTTCCTTGGATACACTGCTTCCCAATCTATCACTTCCTATTTTAATCTTCGATCATCATTTTAATGATTTCTTCATTCGTCTCACGCATACCTTCTTTTCCGAGACGTCCGACATTTCTCAATGTCGCCTCTACACCTTTTGTCACGATTCCATCCCCGCCATAAAATTCCTGACCACGGATATACATATTATATCCAAGGATTCCGGCATCTACTGCCGATGCAATCTTTGCCGCACAGGATGCTTTCGCGCCATCGCAGACGATACCTGATACGATTGCCAGTGCATTGACAACCGTATGGATCACTTCCTCATATCCTCCGCCGCAAAGGTAGGCGATACCTGCTCCCGCTCCTGCTCCCGCATTAACCGCACCGCAATATGCTGACAGACGACCGATCGGTGTCTTCTCATGGATTGCTGTCAGATTGGAAAGTGCAAGTGCACGGTAGAGTTTTTCTTTTTCTACATTCAACTCCTCCGCATATACCATGACCGGTACCGATACCGTAATTCCCTGATTCCCACTTCCGGAATTGATCACAACCGGCAGTTCACAGCCATTCATACGGGCATCGGATCCTGCTGCCGCCATCGCTTTTGCCCGGGTCTTTACATTGTCATCATCCATATCAAGAAGTACTTTTCCTATATTGGCACCATAATCCCCGCGGATTCCTTCTTTTGCAATTGTATAATTATACTCCATCTGTCTGTCAAGAACTTCTTTAATCTCTTCTACGTCTACGGTATTGATAAAGTCCCAGATATCTTTCATATTTAAAAGACTTCTGTCTGTAAGCCCTTCCTCTTCTTCACCCTTGACTTCTGATTCTTTTACAACTTCCCCATTGTGTTCGATCAGCACAATGTTGGTATGATAATTTGCAATCCTTACTTTTGCATACTCATCTCCGTGATATAACGTGAGTACAATGTCAAATGTGATACCCTGATCCAGATGTTCAACAGTGATTGGTGTATTCTCTAAGAAATCTTTGATTTTTGCCGAATCTTCCTCTGTCGCCTCTGCAATTACTTCCAGTTCTTTGTCCGGATCTCCTGCCACGATCCTGCGGATACTGCGGCTGGTATCCCTTTCAGATGATTGGTATTCGGAACGATCACTGATTTTACATTCTTAATAATACTGCCACTTGCCCCAATGACAACTCTGTCCGGCAGACATCCGAGTTCTCTTCTGGCTACCGCTGCCGCATAAGCCAGCGCAATCGGTTCCGTACATCCCATTGCAGGATGTAATTCTTCTTTTAAAATCTGTATGTACGCCTGATATTTTTCGATTTGTCTTTTTCCATCTCTCTTTTTGTATTCCTTTCTTCTATCTATAATACCACAAAACAATTTTTCCTGAAAACGCATTTTATCTTGTTTTTCTCACTTAGACACTGTATCATCAAATAAACGATTCGTAAAATTTAACTTTTTTATAAAATGATTAAAAATATTTTATGCAAGAAAGAACGGAGGAATTATGGATTTTCGTGAAATAAACACATTTATACATGTTGCCAATCAGGAAAGTTTTTCAAAAGCCGCCGATGTTCTCGGTTACACACAGGCTGCCGTCAGTATCCAGATCAAACAGCTGGAATCCGAATTAGGCACCCGGCTTTTTGACCGAATCGGCAAACACATTTCCCTTACACATCAGGGAAAAGTATTTTATCAGTATGCTCTGCGCATCACCAGTGAGATTGAAGAAGCAAAAGATGTACTCTCCGGATCCCAGGATCTGAATGGCACACTCAGGATCGGAACGATCGAGTCGATCTGTTCTTCTATTCTGCCGGATATCCTGTCCAGATATCATGCACTTCACCCTGCGGTTGAGATCAGTATCATCACAGATTCCCCGGAAGCTCTTCTTGATATGATGAATAAATCCTGTGTAGATCTCGTCTATTTTATGGATAAACGTATGTACGATCCGAAGTGGGTCAAGATCTTAGAAGAACCAGAAAATATCATTTTCGTTGCAAGTCCGGATCATCCTTGCACAAAAAAAAGTCCTCTGACATTAAATAAAATTATCAGTGAACCTTTTATACTTACCAAAAAGATGCAAGTTACCGTTTTATTCTGGATCAGTATCTTGCTGCATATGGTCAGGAAATCCATCCACGGGTGGAATCCAGCAGTACCGACTTCATCATTCAGCTTCTGTTGAAAAATGAATTTTTATCTTTTGTTCCTCAGTTTACTGTACAGAATCAGATTGCACAGGGGATCTTGACCCCCCATACCGGTCAGTGATTTTGACCTGCATATCTGGCGGCAGATTGTATACCACAAGGACAAACTTCTGACACTGGAGATGAAAGCATTCTTCCAGCTGGTGCAGTAACATTGGAGAAGGGCAGGTTTCCCTGCCCTTCAAAAGGATAGTATATCAATATTTTTAGTGAAACGTCTTAGTATTTTCTGATTGATCTACTGCATATTTTCAATTTTTTCTGACTCTTCTCTATGCTGTTGCCGGAAGAATACGTGAGAGGAATGTCTGTGTTCTGCGTTCTTTCGGTGCAGTAAAGATACGTTCCGGTTTTCCTTCTTCTACTACATATCCGTCTGCCATAAAGATGACTCTGTCTGCCACATCACGGGCGAATCCCATCTCATGCGTTACCACGATCATAGTCATTCCCTCTTTTGCCAGAGATTTCATAACATCCAGTACATCACCTACCAGTTCCGGATCCAGTGCGGATGTTGGTTCATCGAAAAGAAGTGCCTTCGGTTCCATTGCAAGTGCTCTTGCAATCGCAACACGCTGCTGCTGTCCTCCGGAAAGTGTATTTGGATATACATCTGCTTTGTCTTTCAGTCCTACCTTATCCAGAAGTTCCAGTGCTTTTTATGCGCCTCTTCTTTATTCATATGTTTGGTAAGAACCGGAGCCATCATAACATTTTCTGCAACCGTCTTCAGTGGGAACAGATTGAATCTCTGGAATACCATACCTACCTCTTCACGGAATTTACGGATATCGCATTTCTTATCCAACAGGTTCTTTCCTTCATATTCTACGATTCCTCCGGTCGGATTCTCCAACTGGTTGATACATCTGAGAAATGTGCTTTTTCCAGAACCGGATGGTCCGATGATACATACGACTTCTCCTTCTTCGATATCAAGGTTGATATCTTTTAATACTTCCAGGTTTCCGAATTTCTTTGACAAATGGCTAATTTTAATCATAATCAATCACCTCATTTTTCTTTCAATCTGCTTCTGAACAATTATCAATATAGAAAGTATGATCAAGTAGAACACTGCCAGGGCGGTATATGTAGGAATTGCCTTAAAGCTTAATGCCGCATATGCCTGTGCCTGATGTGTGATCTCATTTACCGCAATGGCTGATAATAATGCGGTATCTTTTACGGATGTAATAAACTGGTTAAAGAGTGCCGGTAATGCGGACTTGAATGCCGGTGGGATGACCAGGTGGAGCATTGTCTGTGTACTGGTAAGTCCAAGCGATGCACCTGCTTCTTTCTGTCCCGGATCAATTCCCATCAGCGCTCCTTTGACAATCTCGGAGATAAATGCTCCGGAGTTTAATGCAATAACTCCAATTCCGACGATTGTACTGCTGATGTCCACTCCGAACAATTTCGGAATAACGAAGTACCCGTAAAGTGCCTGCACCATCAGCGGTGTTGCTCTGATAATCCAAATGTAAACCTCAGCGATTGCTTTTCCTATCTTATACTTTGACTGTAGTAGGTATCCGCAGAGGCTTCCGATCAGGAATCCGATCCCGATACCTACCACAGCAATCAATATCGTTAGTTTTAATCCATCGAACATCATCGGGAGTAAAACATCCAAAAATTTCATATTCATATACTATCTCTTCCAATCTGATTTATTTTGTTCTTACCTTTTGTGTTTTATTCACACCATTTTGCGTATAATTCATCTGTAGTGCCATTTTTGATCAGGACTTTGACAGCTGCGTTGATTTCATCATAATATTTGCATTCTTTTGAAACTGCCACACAATATGGAGCCTGGCCCTGATTGAATTCATCACCTACAACTTCAAGGTTGCTGTCCGGTGTTGTCTTAATATAGAAGCTTGCTCCAGGTCCGTCCTGAATGACTGCATCTACTTTTTTCTGTTCCAGTGATTCATAAGCAGTTGTAATTGTATCATGTACTTCCAGTTCTGAATCAGAAAGGTTCTTCGATGCATATGTATGGGAAGCAGTTCCTTTTTCTACAGCCACTTTTTGCCTTTCAGATCATCTACGCTCTTGATTCCTTCGTCATTTGTCTTATTGACCATAACAACCTGACCTGAATCACAATATACATCTGTAAAGTTCATAACTTCTTTTCTTTCATCTGTTGCACAAAGTGCTGCAGCTCCCATATCCAGTTTGCTTTCTGAGAGCGAAGTCGTCAGTGCTGAATAATCCATTGCCTGCACTCCCCCGTCAATCTCGAATCCAAGCAGATCCTGAAGATCACTGATAAGATCCAGGTCATATCCGATTAATGTCTTTCCATCTTCATCATAATAAGAAAATGGTCCGAAAAGTCCACTTGTTCCGACTTTCAGTTTTACACCTTTCATGCTGTCTTTGATATCGTCTTCTGTCAGAGTTTTCTTTGTCTCGGACTTGGATGAAGAATCATCACTTGATTTGCTTCCGCATCCTGCGCCAAGCATTGCCACCATTGCTGCACACATCATAACTGCTACTATTTTCTTTTTCATATCGTGGTCCTCCTTATTGTTCCTTCTTCGGAATCTGCCATAAAACAACTTCCTTAGATAACTGAAAATGTAAGGGCGCATTACAAATGATTTTTGTAATGCGCCCTTGCATTTTCTGTCCAACAGACTTTCCAGCCTTCCCGGGATGAACTGGAATATAAGAAAGCGCCGCAGGTTTATAAACTGCGACGCCTTTGTCTGCCTTGTTCTTTATGAACTTGTGATTATTCTAACTGTTTTATCACTTTCCGTCAATCTGCAATTTTGCTTAAAATTATCTGTTAATTTTCTCCATTTATCGTTTTTATCACGAATTTACTTTTTCTGTTTTTACACTATCTATAAAATCTAATCACTGATTATATATTATTTCATGTTATTTCACTATTAGTATTTCTAATACCTGTTTTCACATTCTCTTTTTGGATATATTCTTCCAAAGTCGGAAATACCATTGCCTCTCCGGTACACATCACCAGAAGATCATCCGGAGTGCTCTTGCTTCTACCGTATCCACTTTCCAAGTTCTTTCAGCAGTCCAAGACTCTTTTCCTGAATTCCTACCGATACATCATCCCATTTTCACGGAATCTGCGCAGCCTGTAGTATACTTCTTTCTCCGCTGTATACTTTTCATAATCTGCAGCATATGCTCTGAACAGCCTTTCAGATCAATGTGCCTGATAATATTTTTCAGATCTACCGCATCATCCAGTGCATTGTGGCTGACTTCTGTTCCGAGTCCGCAGATGATCTTCAGACTTCCAATCCCCGCACTTTGCAGATCCAGCTTTGCCGAATAGATTCCTTCTATATCCTTGATCATACGAAGGATTCGGTTCACGATCTTTCTGGTCCGTTTCGATATGTCCTTACGATATTCCAGAAGATCCCGCTGTATCACATACTTATCCGGTCCCCATACATAGATCCTTGATACTTCCCACGCTTCCAGCTGCTCTGCGACTTCTTCCATCACAAGTTCATAATCCGGGGCACTTAAGAGATCTTTCCGCTCTATCCCGGTCATCTCCTGGAACCGGTCATGCAATTTGTCTTCTGCATAAATATAGGAATGAAATCTTGTTACTTCTTCAAAATTCTTCCCACAGACTACAAACCCAACCGACACAAGCTTTGCCGGCGGTCCTCCTTTTATCTGGGATGTTAAGAATTCCGTATCCAGGAACGCAACCATCTTGTTGTCGAGTTTTTCTGCGATATTAGGTGTGCTTTGTGTGAATGATTTTTTATTTATATTTTATTTATATTTTATTTATGCTCTTCTTTGGTTTTTTCCTGATCTTTGCCAATGAAACCACTCCTTGTCATTTCGTTTTGTTCCTTTTGAAATGATACAGGGTGTGAAGGGATTTTGCAAGTATCTTTATTTCTTCAGTTTTATCCAAGATTCTCCGGTTATGTTGTACTCCTCAATTACTCTGTCAAACGGGAACTATCCTGCTTTCACAATATTCACAGCAGTTCCAATTATCACCGCCTCATATGGACGCAATACATTTCCTTCTCTGTCATCCTCATAATTCCGAATCCAGACTTCCCCATCTTTCCACTCATCAAGCAATGGGCAGCTAACTTCCTCATCCGTAAAGTTTGCACATACCAGCATCTTTGTATGCTCATCTGTTCTCGTATAGGTAAAAATCTTCTCATCTTCCGGCAGAAGAAGGTCAAATTTTCCATCCACAAATACTGGATTTTCTTTTCTTAAACGAATCAGCTTCTGATAATAGTAAAATACCGAATTTTCATCTTCCAGTGCCTCTTTGGCATTGATCCTGATATAATTTGGATTCACGGTAAACCATGGTTCTCCTGTTGTGAAGCCTCCATTCTCCTCTCCGCTCCACTGCATTGGAGTGCGGGCATTATCACGGCTTCTTGCGTAAATAGAATGCATGATTTCTTCTGGCTGATATCCTTTTTCCAGACGCTCTTTGTACATATTCAATGTCTCAATATCTTCATATTCCTCAATGCTGTCAAACTGCACATTCGTCATTCCCAGCTCTTCTCCCTGGTAAATGTAAGGAGTTCCCTGCATTCCATGAAGCATTGTCGCCAGCATTTTTGCCGACTCTTTTCTGTATTTTCCGTCATTTCCCCAGCGCGACACGATTCTGGGAAGATCATGGTTATTCATGAACAGGCTGTTCCATCCTGTCTGATATAAAGTATTCTGCCACTTCGCAAGGCATTTTTTCAGCTTAACCATATTTAATGGAATAGTATCCCATTTTTCCTTTCCTTCTTCCTGATCAAGCATAATATGCTCAAACTGGAAAACCATGGAAAATTCACTGCCATCCGGATTACTATATTTCTTTGCAATTTCCGGTGTTGCTCCCCAGGCTTCTCCTACAGTGATCATGTCGCCCTTCTGAAATGTTTCCCTGCTTAGTTCACGTAGAAATTCATGCAACTTTGGTCCATTATTTGTGATCTTAAGATCTGGCTCTTTTGCAATCTGATCGATCACATCCAGACGAAATCCACCTGCACCTTTTTCCATCCACCAGAGAATCATATCATAGAGTTCTCTTCTCACTTTCGGATTCTCCCAGTTCAGATCTGGCTGTTTCACTGAAAACTGATGAAAAATAATACTGCCCCAGTTCTGGAACCCACTCCCATGCCGGTCCTCCGAACACAGAATTCATATCATTTGGATAAACACCCTCTTCTCCGTCACGCCACACATAATAATCATGATACGGATTGTCTTTGCTTTTTCTTTGCCTCCAAAAACCATCTGTGTTCATCAGAAGTATGATTCAACACAAGATCCATCATAATCCGAATTCCGCGTTTCTTTGCCTCCGCAAATAACTGTTCCATATCTTCCATTGTTCCGAACATCGGCTCAATGTCTTGATAATCTGAAATATCGTATCCATTGTCATCCTGTGGCGAACGATACACCGGTGAGAGCCAGATTGCATCTATTCCAAGTTTTTTCAAATAATCCAGTCTGCTGATAATTCCCGGGATATCACCGATTCCATCTCCGTCCGAATCTTGAAAGCTTTTCGGATAAATCTGATATACAACTGCATTTTTCCACCATTTATTCTTATTTTCCATACTCAATTTTGATATCTCTCCGGCAAATTGTATGATTCTACCGGGATATCCTCTCCTTTCTTTATTTTCTCTAAATTCTGTCCCAGTTCTATTCCACATTTCTTCTTTACCTGAGCGATATAAAGATTAGACACCTTCATTTCACCTCAACATTATCATCCGGCTTTTATTTCAGTTGGGACAAAAGAACAACCGTCTCTACATGCACCGTATGCGGAAACTGATCCACCGGCGTCACATCCTTAAGTTCATATCCCTTTGCTCTTAAGAACTTCACATCCCTCGCAAGCGTTGCACTGTCGCAGCTTACATACACGACTTTCTCCGGCTGCATATCCACGATCGTCTGAAGCAGGGATTCCTCACAGCCCTTTCTCGGCGGATCGACCACGATCACATCAGCGTGCGCCGTCTCTCCGTTATGTGTCTTTTCATATTCTTTATAATATTCCGGCAGAACTTCTTCTGCCTTGCCTACATAGAATTCCGCATTCGTAATGTTATTAATCTTCGCATTATTCTTTGCATCGTCAATGGCCTGAGGTATAATCTCTACACCATATACCTGCTTTGCTTTCTTCGCAAGGAACAGGGAAATGGTTCCGATTCCGCAGTACAGATCCCACACTGTCTCATTGCCTGTAAGACCTGCATAGTCCAGTGCCAATCCGTATAACTTCTCTGTCTGGACCGGATTCACCTGGTAAAATGACAGAGGGGAAATCTGATACTTGATCTCACCGATATAGTCTGTGATGAACTCTTGCCCCACAGAAGGCGGATCGTATCGCCCATGATCACATTCGTCTTCGCCGTATTCGAGCTGAGTGTGATGCTTGTCATGCCCGGAATCTGTCGGAGACGTCCGACCAGATCATGGCAGTGCGGAATGGTCTTTCCATTGATGACCAAACACACCATGATCTCATCCGTTTTAAATCCGTAACGGAGCAGCACATGGCGCACCAGTCCCTTATGTTTCACTTCATCGTATGCCGGAATTTCAAATTCTTCCATAAAATCCAGGATACAGTTCAAGATCTCTTCATTCACTTCCACACCAAGTACACAGTCTGTATTCCCAATAATGCTGTGTGTTCTGCCGGCATAGAATCCGGCGGTCACTCTGCCGTCTTTGTCTGTCCCAATCGGAAACTGTGCCTTATTACGGTAGCGGAACGGCTGCATTCCTTCCTCGTCCATGCCGACAACCGGATGCATGATCTGATCCAGAAGTTCACCCGGAACTTCTCCGATCCGCTCCAGATTGCCGCGTACCTTAGATTCTTTAAATGCAAGCTGTGCCGGGTACTTCATCTCCTGTATCTGACATCCACCGCATTTTCTCGCCATCGGACAGACCACTTTCTCTACGCGGTCTTCCGACGGAGTCAGGACATTCATCAGGCGGGCATAGCCGTAATTCTTCTTGGCTTTCATGACCTTTGCCTCTACAACATCCCCTATAATGGTATCTTTGATGAACAGTGTATACCCGTCCACCTTGCCGATGCCTTCTCCTCCGACTCCGATATCTTCAATTTTAACCTTTACTAATTCATTCTTCTGCATCATTAAATAACTGTCTTTCTGATATTTGATTCAAACAGGCGGTTATATCCCAGCCAGTCATTACCTTTTTTATCTTTGAATAACTCTGTCAGGGTCTGCATCTTCGCATCTGCATTGTCAGCAAGATTCAGAGCCATCGCCTCGGCAAGTGCCGGTTTCTTCGGGGAACCGTATTCCAGTTCTCCATGATGTGCAACAATACAGTGTTTTAATTCGTTCGCAAGTTTCTCCGGAAAATCCGGGATATTGCGGACTGCATCTCCGATCATCTCCACACCGATCACGATATGTCCCAGAAGCTGTCCTTCGTCTGTGTAATCATTTTCCGGGAAAGATGACAATTCCTTCGTCTTTCCGATATCGTGACAGATTGCCGCCGTGAAAAGCAGATCCTTATTCAGGATCGGATATGCCCCTGCCATGTAATCGCAGAACTTCACAACACTCAGTGTATGTTCCAAAAGTCCTCCGGCAAACCCGTGATGTACCGTCTTCGCGGCCGAATGTCCCTTGAAATTACGGATAAATGTCTCGTCTTTTATAAAGTAATAATCCAGTACTTGTCTCAGATACTGGTTGTCTACTTTCTTAATGTATCCAAGCAGTTCCTCATACATGCCATCTGTACTTTTCTCTGTTGTCGGCATATAATCGGCAGCAATGTATTCGCCTTCCTGCACCTTTCTGATCTGCTTGATATTCATCTGCAGATTATTGTTATAGCTGATGATCTCACCATATACCTCAATGAAATCCAACTCATCATAGTCTGCGATCCCGCCGGAATTCGGATCCCATACTTTTCCGTCCAGTGTTCCGGTCTTATCCTGAAGGATAAGATTATCATACGGTCTTCCGTTTCTGGTCTCCGCCGAACGCTTTCCTTTACACAAATATACATTTCTGATTGTTTCCCCTTCGTGAAGGGTATTGATATATCTCATCTTATTTCCTCTTTCTATATTCTATATCTTTATTTTACAACTGCCCCGGCACCAAAGCATCCATCCGGCAGACTACTCCTTACTTCCGACTGTCACGTCAAAGGAAATGTCCACATAACCACCGGATCCTTGTCTCTGTCCTTTGAGTCTGATCTTACTGCCGCTTTTCTGGTCCCGCAGCACACTCTGGTAGACTGACAGTGATGTTATCTTCTTCCCTGCTGCCTCCGTAATGATGTCTCCACTCTGGATCCCTGCTGCCATTGCCGGTGAATCTGTCTCTACAGTCCGGACATACACGCCTCCGGGAATTCCCTGCGCTTCGATCTCTGCCGTCACATCCAGTCCGCGGATTCCGATATATGGCACCGCCTGACCGTTGGATAACAGTTCAATCTCTGATTTCAATCCTGAGATTCCATAACCAGTCACCAGTTCTCTGCTGCTGTTCCCGGATATGCCCTGGTCAACAATTCCAACCACTTCGCCCGACAAATTGACGATCACACCTGTCCCGTCCTCTGCCGCACCAATGTCTGTACAAAGAAGCGGATAACTTCCGTCATCCCCGTCCAGTTCATTTCTGCTGCTCGCAATTGTTCCGAATCCAACCGCTCCCGCATAACCGAACGGTTTTCCGAGAACCACCGCAGCATCTCCTTTCTGTACCGAACCGGAACTGCCAAGAGTTGCAATACTGATCTGCTGCCATGTTTGACTGCGCGATGCTGTTTTTTTGCCACAGCATAGATCGCAAATCCAAAGACTTTCATCCTTCTTCTTCACAGAAGCCTGCTTCGTTGTCCCATCTGCGAATCTGATATGAATCTCTTTTGTATTTCTTAATATAGAAGTCTTTCCGTATATCAGAAGTTCCTGTCCATTATCCGCAATGATCAGTCCGGACACACTGTTCTTATTATCATAAGATTCTTCCGTCCAGTCCTGCTCTTCCGAGATACCAACGACCTCAACTACCGATTTTGCAGCTTCGGATGCTACTGCGTTCATTGCTTTCTGAAGTTCTCTGTAACTGTCAATGCCAAGCGTCTGTACTGTACTGTCATTGCCGGTATCTGCAGCGGTTTCATCCGACTTTTCTTCCTCTTTTTCTTCCGGTATTACAACTTCCTGTGAATCTCCGGGAAACTTTTCATCAAGCCATGGCCTGAGCGCAGAAAACTAATGCAGGCACACACACCGAACGCCACTCCAAGTCCTGCGATCCGAAGCAGATCTTTACGGTACTTTTTCCCGCGGCTGTTCTCATCTTTGATTGTTTCCTGCATAAATAAATACTCTGATTTTTCAGTTTTATTTCCAGGTTCGCCCTGTTCATTTTTCAGATGTTTCTGCTCATCCATCAGCTCTTCCGTCTCCTTTACAATCCTTTTTATAGTATACCGTATGGAATGGGAATGTTCAATATTATCCTTTTCTTTATAGCGCAAATAAGGTAGAATAGTTACTGACCAGAATTACTGTACATACAGTAACATAGAATAGATCCAGGTGAAAAACATGAATAAAAAAACATTAACGAAATTAGAATATCTTAAAATTATTGACATCTTAATAGAACAGGCAACCTCTTTCGGCGGCAAAGAACGCTGCAAGAGATTGAAACCCATGACCTCTCTTCCGGATATCAATACTGCACAGGAACAGACTGCCGCCGCATTTACCCGTATCATCAGGAAGGGACGTCCTTCTTTCGGAAGCTGCAACCCGGTCGGGGAATCTTTAAAGCGTCTGGAAGTCGGTGCAGCTCTTGGAAGCGGGGAACTCCTGCGCATCTGCAAGCTTTTGGAAAATGCAGGGCAGATCAAAGCCTACGGCCGTCATGAGACTGTAGACGATGCGGAAGATTGTCTGGATATATTTTTCCAGCAGATTGAGCCGCTGACACTGATCAGCACCGAGATACGCAGATGTATCATTGACGAAGATGAGATCAGCGATGATGCCAGCAGCACTCTGAAGCAGATCCGCCGCTCCATGAACCAGATCAACGATAAAGTACATTCTACCTTATCTTCTCTGGTCAATGGTTCACTCCGCACCTATCTGCAGGATTCGATCATCACAATGCGCGGGGACCGCTACTGTATCCCGGTCAAAGCCGAATACCGAAGCCAGGTATCCGGTCTGATCCACGATCAGTCTGCCACGGGCTCTACCCTGTTCATCGAACCAATGTCTGTTGTAAAACTGAACAATGACCTGAAAGAACTTTACGGCAAAGAGCAGGAAGAGATACAGATAATCCTTGCACGCTTAAGTGCCGATGTCGCAGAATATACAGAGTCCATCCGCACCGACTATAAAATCATGACGGAACTGGACTTCATTTTCGCAAGAGGGAACCTTGCAATTCTTATGAACGCAAGTAAGCCTGTCTTCAATACAAAGGGAAAAATCCATATCCGCGAAGGACGTCATCCTCTGTTAGATAAGAAGAAAGTCGTTCCGATCACCGTCACTCTCGGTGACACTTTCGACCTTCTGATCGTAACCGGACCAAACACCGGCGGTAAGACTGTTTCCTTAAAAACGGTCGGATTATTTACCCTGATGGGACAGGCGGGACTTCATATTCCTGCACTGGACCGTTCGGAGCTTGCTCTTTTTGAAAATGTATATGCCGATATCGGGGATGAACAAAGTATTGAGCAGAGCCTCAGTACCTTCTCCTCTCACATGACGAACATTGTCTCATTCTTAAAACATGTAGATGAACATTCTCTGGTGCTGTTCGATGAGCTGAACGCAGGAACCGACCCTACTGAAGGTGCCGCTCTCGCGATCGCCATCTTAAGCTATCTCCATCAGCGAGGTATCCGCACCATGGCAACCACTCACTACAGTGAGCTGAAAGTCTTCGCCCTTTCCACACCAGGTGTTGAGAATGCCTGTTGTGAATTTGATGTCGAGACGCTCAGTCCGACTTACCGTCTTCTGATCGGTATCCCGGGAAAGAGTAATGCGTTTGCCATCGCAGGAAAGCTTGGCCTTCCTGATTACATCATCGATGATGCCAGAACACACCTGACCGAACAGGATGAATCCTTCGAAGACTTGTTAACCGATCTCGAGACAAGTAAGCGTACTATCCGGAAAGAACAGGAAGAAATCGAGCACTACAAACGTGAGCTGGAACGTCTCGAAGAAGAGACCCGGCAGAAACGTGACAAATTAGAAGAACAGCGCGACCGCATCATCCGTGAAGCCAATGAAAAAGCGCATGAGATTCTGGCCGATGCCAAGGAAACCGCCGATGAGACGATGCGTAACTTCCACAAGTTCGGCAAGGCAAATATTTCCGTTGCGAGATGGAAAAAGAACGTGAACGTCTCCGTAAGAAAATGAATGCCACACAGAATTCCATGAAGACGGATGCGAAAAACCGAAAAAGACTTACAAAGCCAGTGATTTCAAGTTGGGTGAATCTGTCAAAGTACTCAGCATGAACCTGACCGGATCTGTCACTTCACTTCCGGATGCCAAAGGGAATGTCACCGTGCAGATGGGAATCTTGCGCTCCACAGTCAACATTTCTGATCTGGAGATCATCGACGAAGCGCCGGCATATTCATTTGCCGGAAGAACTCGTCAGACCGGCAAAGGTAAAGTTAAAATGGGCAAATCCCTTGCGATCAGTCCGGAGATCAATCTTCTTGGAAAAACGGTCGATGAGGCGGTGGCCGAACTGGATAAGTATCTGGATGATGCATCGCTTGCACATCTCAGTTCCGTAAGAATCGTTCACGGAAAAGGTACCGGGGCCTTAAGAGCCGGCATCCACAAATATCTGAAGCGGCAAAACATGTCAAATCATTCCGTCTTGGGGCTTTCGGCGAGGGTGACGCAGGCGTAACCATTGCGAACTGAAATAAAACAAAAAATACATCTGCATATGGGAGGCGTATACATCTATGAATAAACAGAAAATCCTGATCGTCGATGACGATGAAAATATTGCCGAACTGGTCTCTTTATATCTGGCCAAAGAATGCTTTGATACCATGATGGTCCACGACGGCGAACGGGCACTGATTGCCTTTGATACTTACAAACCGAATCTGGTCCTTTTAGATCTTATGCTGCCTGGTATCGATGGATATCAGGTCTGTCGTGAGATCCGCACCAGATCCAACACCCCAATCATCATGCTCTCAGCTAAAGGCGAAGTATTCGACAAGGTACTTGGTCTTGAACTCGGCGCAGATGATTATATTATGAAACCGTTCGATGCCAAAGAGCTTGTTGCCCGCGTAAAAGCTGTTTTACGCCGCTATCAGGTTGGTTCAAAACCTGAGACCCATCAGGCAGATAAGGGAAAATGTGTCGAATATCCTGGAATTGAGATCAATCTGACTAATTATTCTGTCATTGTTGACGGACATACCGTTGAGATGCCGCCGAAGGAACTGGAACTTCTTTATTTCCTTGCGTCTTCTCCAAATCAGGTCTTCACCAGAGAACAGCTGCTGGATCAGATCTGGGGTTACGAATACATCGGCGATACCCGTACCGTAGATGTGCATATCAAGCGTCTTCGCGAGAAGATCAAAGATCATAACGGCTGGAGTCTCAGCACCGTATGGGGAATCGGTTATAAATTTGAAGTAAAATAACAGCGGGTAGATATCATGAAAAGTACATTATATTTAAAATTCATATTTATCTATATCATATTCGGATTCTTAAGCCTTTTTACAGCCGCAACGCTGACAGAAAATCTGGTCCGTACACCGATCTTTAACCGTGTAAGTAACAGCATGTACCGGGAAGCTACGATGGTTGCCACCAGCTATCTTCCCGGTTATTTTTCCGGTGAATTGCAGGAATCCGATACACAGATGATCTTATCCGGGATTGAGACCCAGCTGGATGCCGCAGTCTGGTTTGTTTCCAGAGACGGTAACATGATCGCCTCCGCTCATTCCAGTGAGTACCCATCCGCTCCGGATACGATCAAGGATTTTGATCCTGCCGAATCCGGAATTGACCGTTCACAGACCGGTGATTATCACGGATATTTCGACAATGATGTCATCACTGTGACTGTTCCGGTGACTTACGGGTATTTTCCAAAAGGTTATCTGATGATCCATCAGTACACTACCGTCGTTGATACTATGACGGATATATTGATGCGTGGTGTATATATCACATTCATCGTGATCTTCCTGCTCTCGTTCATTATCCTGCTGGCATTCCATTTCCTTGTCTACCGCCCGCTTCACAAGATCACCGAAGCTGCAACACAGTATGCTTCCGGCAATCTGGAGTATGAGATTCCGGTCACGACCGAAGACGAGATGGGTTATCTGTCTGCATCACTGAACTATATGTCTTCACAGCTTCGTGATATGGAAGATTACCAGAAGAAATTTGTGGCAAATGTATCCCACGATTTTCGTTCTCCACTTACTTCTATCAAAGGGTATATAGAAGCTATGACAGACGGAACTATCCCGCCTGAACTACATGAGAAGTACCTGAAGATTATCTTATTTGAAACGGAACGTCTGACAGACCTGACACATGATCTGCTGACATTAAATGAATTCGACACCAATCACCTGCTTCTCAACCGGGAAGTATTCGATATCCACGAGATGATCAAACACGTGGCAGCATCCTTCGAGGGAGTCTGCACCCAGAAAAAGATCTCTATTGAACTGATCTTCGCAACAAAGCATCTGAATGTAAATGCCGACAAACGTAAAATCCAGCAAGTCTTATACAACCTGCTGGACAATGCCATTAAATTCAGCGATCCGGATTCTATTATTACCATCGAAACAACAGACCGCGGTGAAAAAGTATATACAGCAGTCAAAGATAATGGGATCGGAATTCCAAGAGCGGCACTCGGAAAAATCTGGGAACGTTTTTACAAAAGTGATCTCTCCCGCGGGAAGGATAAGAAAGGCACCGGTCTTGGACTTGCGATCGTGAAAGAAGCGGTGCAGGCACATGGTGAGAACATCACTGTAGTGAGTACGGAAGGAGTAGGAACAGAGTTTCATTTTCACTTCCGAAAGCTGCAGGCTAATGTAACAGGAAATTATCCCTTATCTTCCAAAAAAGAAAGTCACTTCTGCTCATATTCACAGAAATGACTTTCTTTTTTATTTTGTATAGAGTATCTTCTGCACTTCATCCGTCTTCAGATTCTCTTTTGTCACCCAGGTATATCCGGTATTCACTACAGCTTCATTTCCCATATCAAGAGAAGCTCTTGCCGCAGCCACCACGGTTGCGTATCCCATGCCGAATGGATTCTGCACGATCAATCCATCAACCGTACCGTCTTTCAGATCCTGGATCTCATCATCATTGGCATCAAAACCGATCACTTTTACTTTTTTCTCCATTTTATTTCTTTTCAGTCCATCAACTGCCTGTTTCACAGAATCACCGTTTGCCGCAAAGCAGCCGGTGATATTCGGATGTTTGGCAAGGATGTAATCGACTACCTGGTCTTCTGTAATACTGTCTGCAGCCACTATATCTTCTCCGGTAAGCTGTCCATCCGGAAGTTCACTGTCTTTTGGACGATAAGTTCCGGCATTGATCTCGTCAGATACTGTCTTCTGCATATTGCTCAATTCATCCATATGATATACATTTACCACAGAAATATTCGGATGGTTTGCTGTCAGTTCATCCGTCACCGCTTTTTCTCTCTGAAGAGCAGCCTGTGATTTCGAATCCTGAATGAACAGAACTGCTTCCCCGCTGTCTCCCATCTCTTCTGCCAGTCTCTGTGCTGCTTCTGTTCCTGCAGCTACATTGTCCGTCGATACATCCGCAGCCACCCCCTGATAATCAGACCCGGAATCAAAAGTGACAACCGGGATCTCGCTGTCTGTTGCGAGATCAAACTGTACCTGGCAAGCCTGCAGATCTACAATTGAGATTCCGACCGCAACCGGATATCTGTCCAATTCTTCATCCAGAAGGTTCACCTGATCATCCACATTATCTGCTTTATCCGGTGCATTATACGTTACTTTTATCTTGTCTTTTCCTGCATATCCAAGACTTGCATTCAGATCCTCTGCAGCCTGTGTCACGCCTTTCTTTACTTCGTCCCAATACTGCGTACCATTCGCCTTTCCTATAATAGAAATGTAGTCTCCCTTTTTCAGCTTCAGTCCGTTTGTATTATTATAAGCCGCCGGACTGATCAGGTCTAATTTGCCCTGATATTCCTTCTCTTCTGTCTTGGTTGTATTCTTCTCTGCTTCAATCTTCTTCTCTTCATCCGTTGCTTTCGGTGTCTGCTGACATCCGCATACAAGCAGTGCCGTACCAAGCAGCATAGCAATGATTCGATTTCTTTTCATTTTCCTCTCTCCTATATCCGGTATCATTTCTACCTGTATTATATTCTACTCCTATTTTCACTTCTATTTTTCTTATACTTCATCAGCATTCTATACTATACACCAAAACGGTGAAAATTTGTTGAATTTTTTATTGAAATTTTTCTTAATTTTAACCGGGATTTACCCAAAATTCAAAAGAACGTCTCTTTTCACCATCGAATATGCTTTTTCACAACAGTATCTGCTAACGCAAGTTAGTTATGACTAAACTTTTATGTATTTCCAAAAAACATGTAATTTACTTGTTTATTTCAGCTTTTTGTATTATGATATGGACAGAGACAACGAATTGGTTTTATGTCTAGAATTTAAACTCAAAGGAGGGTATAATACTATGGCACACGTAATTGGTGATGAATGTGTAAGCTGTGGATCTTGCGAAGCTGAATGTCCAGTAGGAGCTATTTCTCAGGGAGCAGAGCATTATGAAATTGATGCTGACGCTTGTGTAGATTGTGGAGCATGTGCAGCTCAGTGTCCAGTAGGAGCTATTTCTGAAGGCTAATCATTCGAAATAAGAAGCATATACAAAGAACCTGCCAACAGCAGGTTCTTTTGCATATTCAGGCAAACTCATGCGCAGTATTTATGTACTGCGCATTTTTCAACATTTTTTGTTTCCCTCGACGGATTCTGACGAAATCGGTGCTTTCCCCTGTGCTATGATACATTTACCCATAAGGGACAAGTATTATAATATAAGGGGGTATCTAATGTGGGAAATCATACCAATGCTTTGAATACTTTAGAACAAATCAAACGCGAGACCAAAGATGATGCCAGACTATATGCATGTATCAGGGATCTCTACGAACAGGGTGTCTCCCTTTCCGATCTCAAAGCCCTGATCCCGGATATCAGACGGACCAGGGAACAGCTTCAGTTAAAACGCATGCTGCAGAATAACAACGAAGTGCTTCTCAACATGTTCAGCCAGGAGATGACATTTCTTCTGGATGCAAAAGAACGCCAGGAAGAGCTGGAATTCAAAAAACTGGACCAGCTGATCCGCCAGCAGCAATCCTTCCGGAAAGCTTCGGCCGATGCCGGTCCAGTAAAAAACTAAAACGAATCTTCCTGTCTGCTTAGGTTCGCAAACTTTGTGTACTCACCTAACCAGGCCAGATTAACGGTCCCTACCGGACCGTTTCTTTGTTTTGCGATAATGATTTCTGCCTGTTTTTTGAACTCTGAATCTTTGTTATAGTATTCATCCCTGTAGATAAACATTACCACATCCGCATCCTGCTCAATGGCTCCGGATTCACGGAGATCAGAAAGCATCGGCCGCTTGTCCGGCCGGCTTTCTACCGCACGGCTTAACTGTGACAGCGATACAACCGGCACATTCAGCTCTCTGGCAAGTCCCTTTAACTGACGGGAAATGTCTGAGACTTCCTGCTGTCTGGATTCGGAACTCTTTCCTACACTTCCGGTCATTAACTGTAAGTAATCGATGATGATGATATCCAGTCCGTGCTCCAGCTTGTATTTCCTGCACTTTGATCTTAATTCCGAAATGGAGATACCCGGTGTATCATCAATGATCAGTTTCGACTGACCGATCACACCTGCTCCTTCAATCAGTTTCTCCCAGTCGGAATCTTTCATATTACCGGTTCTGAGTGACTGTGCATCTACCTGTGATTCCAGTGAGAACAGTCGGTTTACCAGTTGTTCCTTTGACATCTCAAGACTGAAGATGGCAACCGCTTTATTCTTCTTGAACGCCATATACTGTGCGATGTTCAGGACAAATGCCGTCTTACCCATGGACGGACGCGCCGCGATCAGGATGAAATCCGACGGCTGGAAGCCGGACAGTTTATAATCCAGATCGATGAATCCGGTCGGGATTCCTGTAACGGTTCCCTTACTCTTAGATGCCTTTTAATCCTATCCAGCGCATTCAGGACCACCTGCTTGATCGGAACATATTCGCCGGTCGTTCGTCTCTGTAATAACTGGAACATGGATTTCTCGGTCTGCTCCATGATAGACTCCAGAGGTTCTTTTCCGGCATAGCACATATTTTCAATCTCTTCATTCAATTTGATCATCTTACGCATCACAGATTTGTCTGCCACGATCTGTGCATAATATTTCACATTCGCAGAAGTCGGCACTGCTGTCACCAGGTCTCTGACAAATTCCAGACTGGCAATCTCTGCCGGTACATCTTTTTCCTTCAGTCGTTCCTGCAAAGTAATCAGATCGACCGGTTTTCCTTCATTGAACAGTTCGATCATCGAATCAAAGATCACTCCATATGACGCCTGATAAAAATCATCACCACTGATGAATTTCTCCTGCAGTGGTGATGGCATCTTTATCCATAAGCATGGCGCCGACAACAGACTGTTCTGCTTCGATGCTGTGTGGCATGACTCGTTTGATGAGTGCTTCTTCCACGCCTGAATTCCTCCTATGCTTCTTCTTTTACAACAACTTTCAGCTCAGCCGTTACCTTTGGATGCAGCTTAACCGGAACCGTATGTGTTCCCAGTGTTCTGATCGCTTCTTTTAACTGAACTTTCTTCTTATCAATTGTAAGATCCATCTGTTTTTGACTTCTTCTGCAATCTCCTTTGAAGATACAGAGCCGAACGCTCTGCCGCCTTCACCCATCTTGATCGCAACTTCAATCTTTCCTGCTTCGATCTTTCCGCCAAGTTCCTGGGCATCTTCATACTGCTGCTGAGCGATCTTGTCATCGTTCGCTTTCTTTAATTTCAGGTCATTTAAATTCTTTCCGTTAGCTTCTACACCTTTATTTTTCTTTAAGATGAAGTTTCTTGCGTATCGTCGCTGCGTTTACGATCTCTCCCTTTTTACCAAGTGACTTTACGTCTTCTGTCAAAATAACTTTCATTACAAGTCTCCTCCTTCTATCATTTCGTCAATCACCTGTTTTAAGCAGGCTACCGCTTCATCCATATCAGTATGGTTAAACTGTGCACCTGAAGCGTTCATATGACCGCCTCCGCCCAGACGTTCCATGATGATCTGTACGTTAACTTCATCGATCGAACGTGCGCTGACGTATATTCTTCCATTATATTCTGTTAATACAAATGATGCCTTGATCGCACTGATGTCCAATAATTCATTTGCCGCCTGTGCCCCGATGATCGTCGGGCTTTCAATGTGAAGATCCACACCCCTTGCAATGGCAAATTTGTTACGGTACACTTCTGCACTGCTGATGATCTCCGCTTTTGCCCTGTAAGATTCCATATCGTCACGGAACAACTTTCTTACCAGCGTAATATCTGCACCGGACCTTCTCAGGAATGCTGCCGCTTCAAAAGTACGGACTCCGGTACTGTTCACAAAGTTGTTGGTATCGATCATGATGCCGGCATACAGGCTGCTCGCCTCAATCTTCGGGATCTTGATCCCATCTACAATATACTGCAATACCTCTGATACCATCTCACAAGCCGATGAGGCATATGGCTCAATATAAGATAACAGCGCATTATCAATATTGTCACTGCTCTGTCTGTGATGATCCAATACCACGATCGTCTTCGTTGTCTTCAGAAGGTCCTCACACTCTGTCATCATCGGACGGTTCGTATCTACAACGACTACCATTGAATTCTCGTCTGCCATATTCATCGCCTGTGACGATGTCAAAAACAGATCATCCGGGTAAGCCGGATCTTGTTCGAATAATTCATATAAAGGCCTGAGCGATGCTGACACTTCATTGATCACAATATAAGCACGTTTCTCCAGTGCCAGTGCCGCACGATAGATTCCCATTGCCGCACCGAACGCATCCACATCTGTCAGCTTATGCCCCATAACGAATATCTTATCTTTGACCGTGATAAATTCACGCAGTGCCTCGGCTTTTACACGCGCCTTTACACGGGTATTCTTCGCTGTCTGTTCTCGCTTTCCACCATAATAGGTAACACCGTGACAGTCCTTGATCACAGCCTGGTCGCCGCCTCTTGCAAGTGCGAGATCGATTGCTACACGCGCATAGTTATAACTCTGTGCATAAGAATCGGAACTCAGTCCCAGACCGATACTAAGTGTTGCCGGAATTCCATTTCCGATATTTACGGACTTTACATCATCCAGCAGGGAGAACTTATCTTCTTCCAGCTGTTTAAAATAAGACTTTCGGATGATAATGAAATACTTATCATTCTCCAGCTTCTTGACGATTCCGTCAACTTTTGCAATATACTGGTTGATCTTACGGTCTACCAGAGCCATCAGAAGTGACTGTCTGACCTCTTCCACACTGTCGATCACTTCATCGTAATTATCGATGTATACCAGGCCTGCAACCATTCTCTGTTCTTCATTTTCCCTGATCGTACGGTTCAGTTCTGTAACATCCTGAAGATATACCGCAATGAAATATTCCTTCTCCTTCGGCAATTCCATAAGCTGTTCCGTATCGCTGAATCCCTCTACCGATACCCTGCGCAGCTCTGCCTGGTATTCCTTATCATCATAATATACTTCCATCGTGACCTTCTGCTGATCCTCTTTTGGAAATATACTCCGGTTCAATTCCGGAATGTATTTACTGATGTAAGCTTCTCCTTTTGGCTTTCCGCCCAGAATTGCTTCGAATTCGTCATTCATCCAGACTGCTTTCCCATCATCTAACAGGATTGCATAGGGAATCGACAGTTCCCTCAGCAGCGTATTCTGGACAATGCCATACTGTGCAGCAAATTCCACGAGATCCTTCATGATAATATTCTTACTGTAAAAATACAGTCCGCCTACCATGATGATATATATCAGCACGAATACGGCCATCAGGATTCCCGCTCTGTGATCCATCTTATACACCCACAGATCCATTGCGATCAGGAGCAATGCCATGATTGCCGGCCACTGAATATAAAGCTTCAACTGGCCTTTCAGCTGCACCTTTCCATTTTCATTCTTTTTTTCCATGATTCTCGCCTCTGTTCGTGAGTCTTACTCACTACTTTTGCACTACAAAATGCCGATGGCATCTCACACTACACTTTACATACGTGATGATTATACCATTTCTTATCATAAAAAAGAAAGATGGGAAATCTTAACGTTCTGTTAAGTGTTCCCCATCTTTCTATGTTTTTATTTCTTAAGTTCCTTTTTCATTTATGCTTCATATCCGTTAGGATTCTGTGACTGCCATCTCCATGTGTCTGCGCACATCTCGTCCAGACCTTTTTCTGCTTTCCATCCAAGAACTTTCGCTGCTTTTGCAGGATCTGCATAACACATTGCGATATCTCCTGCTCTTCTCGGCTTGATCTCGTAAGGAATCTCCTTACCACATGCTTTTCCAAATGCTTTTACCATATCAAGTACGGAATATCCCACACCTGTTCCAAGATTGATCACGTCAAGTCCAGGATTGCTGAAGATATAATCAATTGCTTTCACATGTCCTTTTGCAAGGTCCACTACATGAATATAATCACGGACTCCTGTTCCGTCCGGTGTATCATAATCGTCCCCGAACACACCCAGTTTTTCAAGCTTTCCTACTGCCACCTGTGAAATGTATGGCATCAGATTATTCGGAATTCCCTTTGGATCTTCTCCGATACGTCCGCTTTCATGCGCTCCGACCGGGTTGAAATAACGAAGCAGGATGACATTCATATCCGGATTTGCCTTCTGTACATCTGTCATGATCTGTTCCATCATAGACTTTGTCCATCCATAAGGATTCGTGCACTGTCCCTTCGGACACTCCTCTGTGATCGGCATCTCTTCCGGACTTCCGTATACAGTTGCAGAAGAACTGAATACAATATTCTTAACACCGGTCTGTTTCATAACATCCATCAGTGTCAGAGTTCCTGTTATATTATTACGGTAGTACTCTAATGGCTTCTGTACGGATTCTCCGACTGCTTTCAGTGCTGCACAATGGATAACCGCATCTACGCCTTCTTTTTCCAGCATTGCCTTCAATGCAGCTTCATCCATTACATCCCCTTCATAAAATGTAATCGTCTTTCCGGTAAGCTCTTCTACCCTTTTTAAAGATTCTTTAGATGAATTACAAAGATTGTCATATACAACCACTTCATATCCTTCATTCAAAAGTTCCAGTGCCGTATGACTTCCGATATAACCGGCTCCTCCGGTAATTAATATTTTCTTGGCCACAATAGTACCTCCTAGTTGTTACTATACTTTTTCACGATTTCGTTCATAGTATACCACTTTTGTTCCATATCTTCAACAAGCTTGAACTGGGTACGGCATCTGTCAAGATTATGACCTTCTCTGTGTATCCTGAAATATTTATCTCCCTGCAGATAATCTGTAAGGAAACGCATACCACATTCAAATGTCATCGTCTTTGCGCCCATCGGCATCAGCTCGATCTCCTTAGCTGTCAGCTTTCCGTCACATCCTTTTAAAAATCCTTTCGTATACAATTCAAATAATTCCATACTGCAGGATACTTTCGTAAGGTCTGTCTCATCCTCAAGTGCCGTACTTGCACCGAAACGGATGGAATCCCCGAAATCATTCATCGCAAGCCCCGGCATAACTGTGTCCAGATCGATCACACAGATTCCTTTCCCGGTCTTATCGTCCAGCATAACATTATTCAATTTTGTATCATTGTGTGTAACACGAAGTGGAAGCTCATGCCTGTCCAGCATTTCTGCAAAACAATTAGCAATCTCTTCTCTTTCGAGAACGAACCGGATCTCTTTCTCTACAGAAGCTGCTCTTCCCATAACATCTTCTTCCACTGCTTTCTTAAACAGCGCAAACCGGTTTCTCGTATCATGGAACTTTTTCTATCGTCTCATGCAGTGTCTCCGCCGGATAGTCAGACAGCAGACTCTGGAAATTCCCGAATGCCACCGCACTTTCATAAAACTGCTCCGGCTTCTCTACCAGATCATAGGTACTTGCATCGGTAATAAATTTATAGGATCTCCAGTAATCTCCCGTAGAATCTATGTAATATGGTTTCCCATCAACCGCCGGGATCACATTCAATGTCTCACGTTCCGGATCTCCACCATTTTCTATAATCTTCTTTTTCAGAAATGATGTCACTCCTGTGATATTCTCCATGACTTCTACCGGTTTTGGAAATGCCGTAGAATTCATTCTCTGAAGAATGACTTTGATTCTTCCCATCTCGGCAATCTCGAATACCAGAAGAAATGTATCATTGATGTGTCCGCTTCCGTATGGACAGTCCTTTACTAATGTTCCTTCATATTTAAAATGTGCAATCGCTTCATCTCTTTGTTCCCGTGTTACAGGATTCATTTATTTTCCCTCCCAAAGATGCTGCGGGTACAGTCCTTCGTCTTTCATTCTCTGAATGGCTGCAACCACAACCGGTTTATCTTCTTTATAAGTTACTCCATACCATTTATCTGCGGATTTCAGTACCGATACTGTTGCTTTGTCTTCCGCAAGAAGATTACTTACTACAGTTGGCAGGAAATACTCGCATTTCATAGGATTCTCCTGCAGTCCTTTGTCAAGAAATGCCGGGAATCCTGCTTTGATCTCTTCTAAGATACTCTTTGTAAATCCCCACATGTTCATAGATACCGTTGTATCATCCGGTACCTGTACCCATGTATTACCGTCGTCTTCTGTGTATGCAACGCCGCCGTTGTACTTTCGATTCTGGTACGTTCTGTTACGGATACCAGTTCTCCATTCTCATTCGTCTCACATACACCTCTGGATACATATCCGTTGTCCGTTACCGTATTGGCAAGATGATATCCGACCATTGTATATCTGTACTTATCATCATCTGCATGTGTAGACAGATAATCATAGATAAGCTTGAATGCTTCTACTCCATAATAGTCATCTGCATTGATCACTGCGAACGGTCCGTCAATCTCATCCATACAGCTATATACAGCATGTGCTGTTCCCCAAGGTTTTACACGTCCTTCCGGTACTTCATAGCCTTCCGGAATGTTGTCGATATTCTGATAAGCATATGCTACGTCCATGTATTTTTCCATACGTTTTCCCACATGCTCTTTGAACTCTTCTTCGATCTCGTGTTTGATTACTGAATAACGACCTTCTCAAAGCCGGCTCTCTTTGCATCATACATGGAAAAATCCATGATAATATGTCCGTCATTGTCTACAGGATCTAACTGCTTCAGACCTCCGTATCTGCTTCCCATTCCTGCTGCCATGATCACTAATACTGGTTTATTCATTATAATTACCTCCATGTCTTTAGGATCTTTCGTTTCTAGATTCATTGTAGTATAACTGTTTCCAGAAATCTTTGTCCTATTATTTTCTTAATTTGCATTATTTATGTGGTTTAATTGTTCCAGATAGCTGATGAATTTTTCTGCCATTTTCTGATTCTGTGCATTCACCATGATAGCCGCATGCGCATCATCATAAGAAATAATTTTCTTCTTTTTAAGCATATTATCTTCCGGAAAATCAATGGTTTCTTGAAAACCGTCCTGTTTTTTGTACTCTTGATATACATCTTCTCTACAGATCAGTACATCCACTGCATCTGCGCCTACCAGCGTTGTCAGCGCTGTCTTTGAGGACAGGCTTCCTCCATCTTCCGGAATGTTCGCCTGTATCCGGATGATCCCGTCCTTTTCGTCAATGCCTGCGTATTTACAGAATCTTTGTTCAATTCTTCTGCCTTCTGCGAATCGCCCCCTGTGACCGCTACATTCAGAAGAACTGTCGTATGTCTGCCCTTGTACATCATACAGCCAAGGTAGATAACACCGATTACCACTGCAAGTATAACCAGCCATATCTTATAGTACATCCACAGATATTCTACCTTTTTTCCCAACGGCATTGAACCAAAATTTTTGTCCAAATATACTTCCTCCTTGTCTTTTATCACTGTTTTTCATTATAGCATACTTCTGAACTAAAATAAGCGGAAGAGAACAGATTCCTGTTCCCCTCCGCATTCTTTTTTCATTAATACAATTAATATTCAACCTCTACCGGCATTCCAGTCTCTGCAGATTCAAGGATTGCAATGATTGCAAGTGCTGTTCTTCTGGAATCTTCCAGCGTTACTCTGAATTCTTTTCCATCCACCAGACGGTCTACGAAGTCTCTGATGCTTTCATAAGACAATCCTTTACAACGGTCAAATACCATATTAGATACCAGGATATCAGGCACAGTTGCTTTTTCTTCGGTTACCTCTTCGATCAGGTTATGGCTGGAAAGATCCAGACTGATCATTCCTTCTGTACACATTACGCTACATCTGAAATCATTGATATTGCGGTTTCCATTTGGCGTTACCCAGCCATTTTCCATGTGAGCTACAACACCGTTTTCAAATTCAATTGTTGTCAGATAGATATCCGGCACATCTACGCCAAGACCTTTTAAGATACCTTCCTTCTTTACGGAATATACACGTTTTGCTTCTGAGCCGACCAGCCATCTCAGTGAGTCAAGACTGTGGCTTCCAAGGAACCATAAGATAGAAGATTTTGAAGCCCATGAGAGCATATCTGTTGCCACCCACTTTACATCACTATGACGGATATATGCTGTATATGGTTTTCCAAGTTTTCCTGAAGAAATCTCCTGTTTTGCTGTATTAAATGGTGGATTCCAGCGGTTGTGAAGGTCTACCATACAACGTACACCGTTTCTCTCAACAGCTTCACAGATTCTTGCAATATCTTCCTTCGTTGTTGCCAGCGGTTTTTCGATCAAGATATCTTTCTTGGCATCTGCCATTGCGCATGCGATATCTGCGTGTGCAAAATCTGGTGTTACAATCGCTACTGCATCGATTTCCTCATCGGCTGCCATATCATGATAGTCTGTATATACTTTACGGATTCCAAATTCATCCGCAATCTCTCTGGCTCTTGCTTCATTCATATCGCAAATTGCTACCGGATCCGCAAAAAGATGTTCTGCATAGATAGACGCATGTGTGCGTCCCCAGGTACCAGCTCCAACAATACCCATTCTGATCTGTTTAATTTCCATAGTTGCATCCTCCTACTTCTTCTATAATGTTATATGTCTATTGTTTACTGTTTTACGGCCCCGGCTGTCATACCGCTTACCAGATGTTTCTGCAGTAATAAGAACATCAGTACAACCGGTAACGTAATCAGAACAGCTCCAGCCATCAGTGTTCCCCAGTTCGTTGCATACTGACCAGAGAAACTTGCAATTCCAATTGGCAGTGTCCAGTTTTCATAACTCTTCATAAATGTACTTGCGAACAGGTATTCATTCCATCCATTGATGAACGAGAAGATACCGGTTGCCACCAGACCTGGTACAGTCAGCGGTAAAATGACTGTCGAAAAGATTCGGAATCTTCCTGCACCGTCTACTCTTGCTGCTTCTTCCAGAGAAATCGGTATTGTGTCAAAGAATCCTTTCATCATCCATGTACAGAACGGAATTGAAAACGTACAATATGCTGCTACAAGTCCAATCTTTGTATCCAAAAGCTGAAGATTACCCATAATTACGTATAACGGGATAATCAACAGTGATCCGGGAAGCACCTGTGTGGTTAATATGAAATAAGATAAAAATCCTCTTCCACGGAAACGAAATCTGGAGATTCCATAGCCGCCAAGTGTTGCAATGACCATCGAAAATACTGTTGTCAGCAATGATACAATTACACTGTTGCCCAGCCACTGCATAAAGTTAAATGTCGTGGAATGAGTGGTCAGCATTTCCTTATATCCCTGTATAGTTGCTTCTTTCGGAATGAATGACGGTGTTTTACTGTATACTTCTCCTGCAGTTTTAAATGATGTGGAAATCATCCATACAAACGGGAATAGTGCGAACATACACACAATCACAACCAGAATCACTGTAATTACTTTTTTACCTGTCTTTTTTTCATATCTATTCCTCCTCCTTATTCAGGACCTTGAAATAGAAGAATGTGAATGCCAGCGCTACCAGAAGCATCAGCATACCGGCTGCAGAGGCCTTTCCAAAGTCAAAATATTTAAATCCTGTCTGCTGTATATAAATAGTCAGAAGTTCTGTTGCTCTTGACGGACCTCCCTTGGTCAGTACATAAGCGATTGCATAATCCTTGATCGTCCAGATAATCAGCAGTAAAAATACTGTTGTCGATACCGAACGGATTGCCGGAACTGTAATGTAACGGATTTTCTGAAATGTTGTTGCACCGTCAATATCTGCTGCTTCATACAGATCTGTGGATACACTCTGCATGCCCGCCAGCAGCATGATCGCAACATATGGAAAACCTTTCCATATGTTGACAACCATTGCCGCCGGAAGAGCAACCGACACATCCTGCAGATATGCGATATTGTGTGATAAAATTCCAGCATTGTTCAGCAAGAAGTTGATGATTCCATAATCCTTGTCATACATCAAGATCCATACCAGACACGCTACAACTTCAGGAACAGCCCATGGAATAATGATCAGTGCTCTTGCCAGACCACGTCCCAAAAACTTTGTATTTAACAACAATGCTGTGATAAATCCGATAATATATCTTCCCGCAACAGTTACCACGATATAAATCAGTGTAACTTTTACAGAATTAAAGAAGTATTCATCTTTCAGAACTTTTCCGTAATTCTCAAGCCCTACAAAATAATGTCCGTTTGGTGATGGTTTGGTCACATAATAATATTGAAAACTCATGATCGCCGCTTTCACCAGTGGAATAACCAGGAACAGGAATAATATCAGTACCAGTGGAACAAGGAAGGCATATGGTTCCATTTTTCTTTTCCATTTACCATTTTTCTTTGTCTGATTCATTTATGGACCACTCCTTACTTATTATTTTCTATTCAGCATCTCTGCTCATAACGTCTTCTACCTGTTTCTGTGCAGAATCCATCTCCGTCTGTACATCTGCTGCCTGCTCTGAGAACATCTTCTGTGCTGCATCCAGCATGATCTGTGAGATTTCTCCAAGCTGTGAGATGTTAGGGTCTGCCACAAGATCTGTGTAATTGTTCTGCATGAACTCAACAATCTTATGCTCTAATTCATGGTTCTTAATATATTCATCACTTGTAGAGTAATCTGTATTACTTGGAATCATACCGCAGTCAGCGATAATCTTCTGTGCTTCATCTGTTGTCATCCACTCAAGGAATGCATATGCTTCTTTTGGATGTTTACAGTTTTTACTGATCATAGTTACCAGTGGATAATTTGTCGGATTTGGTTTGTACGTCTTTCCATTATAAACAACGTCAAACTGTGGAATGATTCCGATATCGTCCATCATAGACTCGTCTCTTTCTTTGCACATTCCCACAAACCACGGTCCGTCCATGTTAAATGGAACATCTCCGTTCCAGAACATTTCTCTGGAATCTTTTTTGTCTGTTACCAGTTTTGCCGCTTTATCCTTTAAGATAAAATCCTGCCACCACTGTGCTGCCCATACATTTTCAGGTGCATTGATATTTACATTATCTGCTGTATACGGCTCAGACTCTCCGTTTGGGAAATAAAGTCCGTTTGATACAGGTCTTGCAATCAATCTGTTCCACTCACTTACTGTAAATGCATGTGTTCCAGATACAACGCCCATTGCATATTTATCTTTTGATGTAAACTTCTTACAAGCTTCTCTGAAATCTTCCTGAGTCTTGATATCATCCGGATTTACACCCGCTTCTTTTAACATTGATTTACGGTAAAAGATTCCGGTTGTTCCCCATGCATAACTGGAAATTGCCAATGTCTGTCCATCAACATCACACATTTCCTGTCCAACAAGCTTTTTCTTCAGATCATCACTCATATACTCTGACAGATCCATAAAAGTTCCACCGTCACGGATCGCATTATATGTAGAGATATTTTCCGGATAAACCTGAATCATATCGCTTTCATTATTTGAAAGGATTTCTGTTGTGATATTATCCCAGTAGCCGTCGTATCCCGCACCCAGAATCTCAATATCTACATTTGGTTCTTTTTTGCTGTAAGCTTCCAGCAATGCATCAATTGCTTTCTGATGTGGCTCTTCCACATATACAGATGTTGAAAATGTTAACTTAATTTTCCCATCCTTGTCTTCACTCTTCTTACTGTCATCTTTGCTGCCGCATGCTGCAAGACTTGCCACCATTGCCACACAAAGCATAACCGAAAGCACTTTTCTTCTCTTTTTCATAACATCTCCTCCTTTTGTTATGGTCGTGTTTTGATGATTTAATTATATAAAATATAAATTTTTCCTTACATGTAATTTACTCAGCTTTTTGTAATTTTTTATGAGAATTTTTACATTTTTTCTGAATTTTCTTGACATTTATTTAACATACAGATATTTAACAAATTTTAAATAAATTATCTAGATATTTTTTAACATCTATAAATACACTTGCTTTTCAAAGTGGTTTGAATTTATACTTTAAGTAGTATTTTTGCACAATAATTAAATTTTGTGAAAGCAGGTGTACACATTATGTATAAAGCAATTATCGTTGATGACGAACCATGGACAATTATTGATATTGAAAAAACATTTTGCCTGGAAGATATGGGATTTGAAATCATCGGTTCTTACAGGACTCCGCAGAAAGCTCTCCCTGCTATTGTTTCAAAAAAACCAGACCTCGTCATTACCGACATCCGTATGCCTGGTATGACTGGTCTGGAACTGATCAAAAGTGTACGTGAACAGAATGTAAACTGTGAATTTATCATCGTCAGTGGACACAGTGACTTCTCCTATGCCCAGGAGGCAATCTCCTATGGTGTTGCCGGATATTGTCTGAAGCCATTGGAACCACAGAAAACCGCCGAGGCACTGAACCGGGCCAAGCGGCATCTCGACAGCCGTAAGACTACTGCACCGGAACTTTCTTATCTTGATGACAATTTCGAAAGTCTGAGAAATTATATGATCACTCACTTTTCGGAAAAGCTGACATTAAAATCGCTCGCAGCGGAATTCAATATGAATCCCAATTACTGCTGCTCTCTTTTTACCAAGTATCTCGGGCAGACATTTTCAGCTTATCTTACAGAACTCAGAATTACAGAAGCGCAGAATCTGCTTCATAATTCTGATTATTCTTTGGAAGAGATTGCCTCCATGGTTGGTTTTAAAGATTACTTTTATTTTAGCAAAGTATTTAAAAAATACTGTAATCATTCTCCAAAGGAATATCGCCATCTTCCACACTAAAACAATATGTCTGCGAGGTTTAATGAGTTTATGAAAAAAACGCTTTCCCGTCAATTTATTGCATTACTGCTGATTCCGGTCTGTATTATTCTTGTAATTAACTTTTTTATCATCATCCAGCTTCATCAGAACCAGACTCAGGAACTAAAAAAATTATTGTACTTCTACCCTTGAAAATATTCATGTCAGTGTTTCTTCTATGGTCACCAGCATGAAGAAAACTGCTACCGTATTTTCCTCTCAGGAAGAGACACAGGCTTACCTTGAAAGTTCATCTTCCGATTTACACCAGCTTCAAAGACAGTCTTATTCCGAGCTTATCGGCATGGCACAGTCCTATACCCCTGGACTGGTTGACATTCTTATGTGGGATCAGACTTCTGCCACCAGTCTTATCAGCTATATTCCGGCCAGTATGGAAGACTTTGCAGTAAATCAGTTTCAGGACAGCCGCTATGACACCAAATCTTATTTTCGTTTTTATGTACAGCCAACAACCAATACTCCTTATATGATGTATTTTGCACCGATCTATCTCACCTCATTTTCCGAAAACTTTGGAAAATACGTTGGTAATATCGCCATAATCTGCAGAACGGATGCATTATATAAACTCGTGAATGCATCCACCGATATTTCCCTTACTATATCTGACAGATTAACGAACCAGATATTGTATTCCAACGCTGTTGCCCGCAGGAACATCCCGGCACGAGAAAATTTTGAATTCTTCCATAAGACCGAAGAACTTCCTAATACGAATCTGGATATTAATGCAGTTGCCTACACCGGACAGATTCGTCTTTTAAATGGTCAGGATTCACAGCTTTTGCTTACTCTTGCAATCCTTCTGCTTGTATACATACTGTTAATCATCCTCGCCGTACAACATCTCATTATTCATCCGATCCATCAGTTGAATGATGAAATCGAAAATCTTAACTATGAAAGTAACGAACTGCATCTGCAGACAAACCTGAAAAACGAGATTGGTTCCATCATTTCTCATGTTAACCATATGCTTGACAGAATTTCTTCTCTGAATCAACGCAACATTGAATCACAAGCCCGCATTTATGAAATGGAACTAAGCAAGAAACAAACCCAGATTTACGCATATCAAAGTCAGATTAATCCACATTTCCTTTATAATATGTTACAATGTATGCGTGGGATTTCTCTGATGCACAACATTCCAGAAGTTGCACAGATTTGCACAAATATGGCGGATTTGTTCCGCTATTCTATCAAGGGTGCTTTTCTCGTGCCTCTGGAAAGTGAATTGAATATCATTGACAAATATCTGTATATGATAGAAGTCCGTTTTCAGGGAAGGATCACTTATAAGCTGGAAGTCTCCGACGATACGAAGGACTGTCTGATCCCGAAAATGATTCTACAGCCGATTGTAGAAAATTCGATTTTCCACGGTCTGGATGAGATCGAGGAAGGCGGTATCATCATTATAAAGACTACCAGAACAGAAGATGATCTGTACATTACTGTCACAGATAACGGAATTGGATTTTCAGAAGAGGCATTACAAAATCTGACTCGAAAACTGGGGGAAGAGATTACATTCATAAGCAATTCACCTTCCGGAACATCCGACAACATCGGTGTGATCAATATCCATAATAAGATAAGACTCTACGAGGGCAATAATTACGGTATCTCCATCGACAGCGCCCCAAATCATACTTCTGTCACTTTGCATCTGAATGCAAAACAACAAATTACAACTTAATATTTATTACTTCTTATAGGAGGACATCTGTCATGAGTCGTTTTTTCAATCCCGATAACCCCGTCATGGAGTTTATCGCAAAAAATCTTTTGATCTGGTTATCCTAAACCTGATCTTCATTTTCAGTTGTGTCCCGATCATCACCATCGCGCATCCACCAGTGCACTTTCCTATGTAACACTTAAGATGGTGCGCGGTGAAGATCCTTATATCTGGCGTAACTTCTGGAAATCATTTCGTCAGAATTTCAAGCAGGGAACACTTGTATGGATATTTTCCATTCTGATCTTTATTTTTCTTGGAATGGATTTTTACATTATCAATTCACAGAATACATCATTATTTGCAGTTGTGCGTATTCTTCTCTGGATCGTATGTGCGGTTGCATTGTCTGTATTCTTATATGTATTTCCTGTTATTTCACATTTTGTGTGCACAACAAAGCAGGCTCTTAAAAATGCTCTTCTGATGACATTCGGTCATCTGCCGTATACACTTATGATGTTGGCTCTTGCAGGACTTCTTTTGTTCCTGTGTTCCAGTTCAAGCAAGCTGTTTGCTATGATTGTAGTATTAAGTGGGATCTGCGGATTCTCTGTAGTGTCATTTGTCTATAGCATTATGTTCGACCGGATTTTTCAGAAATACGAATCTGAAACATAAAATAGTGCAAGAGAACCTGCCACCGCAACTTCTCTTGCATACTTTGGAATAAAAAAGAGGATGGGCTTTGAAGCCCAATGTCATTAAGTTAATATTGGCGTAATACAGAAATTTATAGAGAAGAGGCTGAAGTTTTATATCTTCAGCCTCTTCTCCAGTTTTTTTGTATCACAAATAGACAGATTTTCATCTGCCTAAAAAATAGTATTTATTTACTCAAATTTATGCTACTCTATAAAGGAAGCCATGATAAGTCTTAGGTGTAAGCTTACGTTCCCGATGCCTATCTGGTCTAATTGGGATAAGATTTTAGCAATAATGGCTTCTAGGTCAGGTGGTGTTGTTTTTCCATGATAGAATAATCTACACATGTGTGTAGCAATCGAAAAGTTTGCTTTATATGTATGTCTTTCTTTGTTTTTATCAATGACTACGTGCGAGGTAATCATTTCAGCAAAGTTATACATTATCAGATGTGCATAGATTTCTTGTTGGATACACATCACCTTTTTGGAATGGAAATTGAGCATGCCGATTGTATATTTCAAGTCTCTGAATGATGTTTCAATTCCCCAGCGAGATGCATATAGTTTCTTTAATAGTCTTGTGGATTATCAGCAACATTCTTAATCTCGGTCAACAAAAGTTTTTTTATATGTTCAGGTTTCATGTGTTTTCTCCTTGCAATCAAATTTTTCTTAATTACAAGGGCCGCACACATTTCTGCTTTTATCAACTGTTTTTTATAAAAAAAGACCCCTATACCATTTAATTGGTATAGAGATCTCATTTCATCAGCTTAACTTAATGACATTGGGCTTTGAAGCCTTATCCTCTTTTTTTATTCCTAACCTTTAATTCCTGACTGTGCCACACCTTCAATAAACTGTTTCTGGAAGATAAAGAACAATACAATGATCGGGATAACCGCCATTACGGCTCCTGCCATTTGCATTGGGTACTTCGTTGTATATTGTCCCTGTAATGTAGAAAGTGCAGGACCAAGTGTCATCTTATCCATAGATGTATTAACGATCAATGGCCACATGAAATCATTCCATGCAAATTTCGCTGTAAAGATTACCAGCGATACGATACCTGCTTTTGTAAGTGGAAGCATGATCCTTCCAAAGATCTGAAAACGGTTACAACCGTCCAGCAACGCCGCTTCTTCCAGTTCCTTCGGCAATGACATAAAGAACTGTCTCAGAAGAAATGTTCCAAATGCACTGAATAAGTTTGGCAGGAACAATGCCGGTATCGTGTCCAGAAGTCCAAGACTCTGAACAATCCGGTACTGCGGGATCAGGAATATCTGACCCGGTACCATAAGTACAGATAACACCAGTACAAAGATTGCATTCTTGAATGGGAATTCGATTCTTGCAAATGCATAAGCTGCCATAGAGCAGAACAGCACCTGTACAACAGTTGTTACCACAGTTGATATAATTGTGTTCAAATATACTCTTCCAAACGGAAGTGCTGTTACGATAGATGAATACGCATCTGTCAGAAACTTCTTCGGGAAAATGGTCGGCGGTATCTGCATGGCCTCTCCGACTGTCTTAAAAGAAGTCAGGATCATCCACACAAACGGAAATACCGTGATCGTAATTCCAAGGAGAAGTAAGATATGTACAATTATTTTTCTTGAATTTTTACTCTTCATTTTTCTTCTCCTCCTCTCTTAATCAATAATCTCTCGGAATCTCTAAGCCAGTAAATATAAGGCTTTCAGATTTCCTTTTTTATTAAAATCCCCCACTTTTTTTTGCCAAAAAACACTTGACAAATCCATCGAAAAAATGCGGCGCTTCGCGCCTATTGATTAATAAGAACCGTCGCTCGCGGCGGCAGATATTTTTCGATTGGAGGCGATTTTTATGTTACCTG
>ENA-OPZD01000082-OPZD01000082.1-human-gut-metagenome-genome-assembly--contig:-NODE-82-length-37860-cov-3.249755_pt1 | contig 37860 bp, 37 predicted proteins | sample MGYA00242479_ERZ504495 | MGnify/ENA primary metagenome ERZ504495 (study PRJEB26092, sample SAMD00036286) | human gut metagenome | host: Homo sapiens | study: EMG produced TPA metagenomics assembly of... | reverse complement strand
CATAAAAATGTGGTCTGTTTTTTTGTGCAGATAAAAAGCATTCTGCTATTTTCTGTTTTTTATTTTATTCTTGTAATTATGATGTATCCATGTACAAGAAGATCAGTCACGATCAGTGCTGCCACTGACAATATCAGGCATTCTTTTACCCCAAATTCGTAAAAAGCAGCAAAACCGGCAAGTGTCCAGTAAACTCCGATATGTACGGCATACATCTTTGAAATCTGTTTTGAGTAATAACACAGTTTATTATATCCGAATTTCCATTTTTCCATCATTGGCATGATACGAAATGCAGCTGCAAACACAAATATGATACTGCAGAAAACTTCCGAGTACCTTTGCAAGCCCCGGGATTCTGTATTGATCGATCATATAATTAAAGAATCCCTCAATGCCCGGATGTAGTACAATGCAGCATATAAACCATACCGCCGCAGTAATCCCACATATGATCCCGCTTTCTTTATAAAAGTTTCCTTTTTCATCTTCAGGGATTCTTCTGAGCACTTTTCCAAAAACATATCCAAGAAATACATAACTCAAATATGGGAAGAAGCAGAAGCTGGTTTCACCTTTTCCACCGAAAGTCATATCCAGGATCCAGTTAAGTGCCGGATCATCAGAAACCAGCAACTTTGTAAATGGTGATATGATTCCGACTATTACAGCACTTATGACATATCCCCTTAAGCTTACATTTAATTTCCTGTAGACCGCAAGCACCAGATAGCACATACCGGCTATAAAGAATATATTTACGAATGTAAGCATGGAATAAAGATTTGCGTCATATAATTCTCTGCTGCCTGCAGCTTCAACTGTAATGGAATTTCTTATATTAAAACTGATTGTCATTACAGCTGCATAGCATAAATTGCTTAATCCCTGATAGAATAACAGCTTTATGCCGTTTTAACCATATCTTTGGGCTGGGAATGGCGTGTGAAAGCACTTCCGAATCCCATGGTAAACAGATACAGGCAGGCACCTGTCGGCATGAAGAGCGCAAACAGAATCTTATGTACATTTGATTCGGCTGCTGCGACACCACCTATTGTCTGAAATGAATGTATAAATACTATCATGATCAATAGGAAACCCTTTACCAGATCAAGTTCCCTCTGACGTCCTGTATTCACTTCTTTTTCTTTCAAAGAAAACATACTTACCTCCTCCTTTATCCGGATATTTTCAGTGAGAACGGAACACTTATCTTTTGTCACTGATATCATATGGACAGTGTAGCACAGGCAGAATTATAGCACAATCATAATATTCCTGACATTGTACACACACCACGTACATTACTGTTTACTCCGTTCTCAGTAACGTAGCCAAAATTCATTCCAAATTGTCTGCTGCAATGGAATTTTGCTTGTATGTCTCGGGATAGTGGTGCGTAAACAGTAACAATTATTCAGTTTGATTCAGTTTAGTTTGGTTTACATCTGAGATGGTTTAGTATTGAACAAAGCTGATAAAAATTAGACAAACAAAACAAACATCTATAGAGGAAAATGATAAAAAATTAGAAAATTCCTATAAATGCGCTTGTGAAAATGACGAAAAAGGAATATAATTAACGTTACAATATGTAAAGAGTGCAATAAAAAGAGAAAAAACAGGTATAAGGAGGGTGCGAAATGCTAGATCAGTCATTTATCAGAAAGCGGATGAGATCATTGCTTTCTATGGTAAAAAGCCGGCATCACTGATTCCGATCATGCAGGATATTCAGGGGGTGTACAGATATCTCCCGGAAGAATTGCTTACATATGTTGCGGAGCAGATCGGTGTGACAGAAGCGAAAGCGTTCAGTGTTGCCACATTCTATGAGAATTTCTCATTTGATGCGAAAGGTAAATATGTGATCAAGGTCTGTGACGGAACAGCCTGTCATGTAAGAAAATCAATACCGGTTCTGGAGGAACTTTATAAGAAACTGGGGCTGTCAAAGACAAAGAAGACGACAGACGATATGATGTTTACTGTGGAAACAGTTTCCTGTCTTGGTGCCTGCGGACTTGCACCGACTATGATGGTCAATGAAGAGGTATATCCGAGAATGACTCCGGAGAAGGCAGATGAGCTGATTGATAAACTGAGAGGGGGCGAACAGGGATGATCCAGAATAAGGAAGTATTGGAGCAGATCAGAGAAGAAGCTGTGAAAGAACTTAATTCTTATGACTGTCGTATTCTTGTCTGTTCAGGTACCGGATGTGTGGCAACCGGTTCTCAGAAAATCTATGAGAAATTCATGGAGATTGCCAAAGATGCTCCGGGAGTTACCATTGAGTTTGGACCTCATGACAAAGATGCACATGTAGGTGTAAAGAAAACAGGATGTCAGGGTGTCTGTGAGCTTGGACCACTTGTTCGTATCCAGAAAGGCGACGATGTGATCCAGTATACGAAGGTTCAGATCGAAGACTGCCAGGAGATTTTTGAGAAGAGTGTTCAGGGTAATGAGACTATCGAGAGACTGCTTTATCAGAAAGGCGGTAAAGTAAGCCGCGGACCGGAAGATATTCCGTTTATCGCGAAACAGACCCGTATTGTTTTGAAGAACTGTGGTAAATTTGATGCAGAATCTCTGAATGAGTACATAGCAAGCGGCGGTTTTCAGGCTCTGGAGAAAGCAATGTTTGAGATGGATCCGGATCTGGTTATTGATCAGGTTGATAAATCCGGTATCCGTGGACGTGGCGGCGGCGGCTTCCCGGCAGGTAAGAAATGGATTCAGGTAGCACGCCAGGCTGATCCTGTTCATTATGTGGTTTGTAACGGTGATGAGGGTGACCCGGGAGCATTTATGGATGGTTCCGTAATGGAAGGTGATCCTTACCGTCTGATCGAGGGTATGATGCTTGCAGCTTACGCAGTAAGAGCACAGCATGGTTATATTTATGTACGTGCGGAGTATCCTCAGTCTGTAGCACGACTGAAACACGCTATCGCAGTTCTGGAAGAAGTGGGACTGTTAGGTGATGACATCCTTGGAACAGGATTCTCCTTCCATATGCATATCAACCGTGGTGCAGGTGCTTTCGTATGTGGTGAAGGTTCTGCCCTGACTGCATCTATCGAAGGAAACAGAGGTATGCCCCGTGTAAAACCGCCCCGTACAGTTGAACAGGGATTATGGGCGAAACCTACTGTTCTGAATAACGTAGAAACTTATGCAAATATTCCAGAGATTATTCTCAAAGGTGCAGACTGGTACAGAAGTATCGGTACAGAGGGATCACCTGGAACAAAAACTTTCTCACTGACAGGTTCTATTGAGAATACAGGTCTGATCGAGGTCCCGATGGGAACAACCTTAAGAGAAATCATTTTTGATATCGGCGGAGGACTGAAATCCGGTGCTGCGTTTAAGGCTGTTCAGATCGGTGGACCATCCGGTGGATGTCTGACAGAAGAACATTTGGATGTACCTCTTGATTTCGACTCTGTTAAGAAATATGGTGCGATCGTTGGTTCCGGTGGTCTGGTAGTTATGGATGAACATACCTGTATGGTAGAGGTTGCACGTTTCTTTATGGGCTTCACCCAGAGAGAATCCTGCGGTAAATGTGGTCCCTGCCGTATCGGCACCAAGCGTATGCTTGAAATCCTTGAGAGGATCGTAGACGGAAAGGGTGAAGTAGAGGATCTGGATAAACTGGAGCATCTTGGAAACTTCATCAAGGACCGTTCACTCTGCGGACTTGGAAAGAGTGCACCGCTTCCTGTACTTTCCACATTAAGGAACTTCAGAGATGAATATGTAGAGCATATTGTTGATAAAAAGTGCGCGGCTCATGTATGTAAGGCAATGCGTTCTTATGTGATCGATCCTGAGAAATGTAAAGGATGTACCAAGTGTGCGAGAAACTGTCCGGTTGGTGCGATCACAGGAAATAAGAAAGAGCCTCACAGCATTGATACCTCCAAGTGTATTAAGTGCGGAACATGTCTGGAAAATTGTGTATTCGGCGCAATTTCTGTGAATTAAGGAGGGTGAAAAGATGATTCATTTGACAATAGATGGAATTCCTGTAGAAGTGGAAAAAGGTACGACCATTCTGCAGGCTGCCAGACAGATCGGAGTGGAGATTCCTACACTCTGCTATCTGGAAGATGTATTGCCGGATGGTTCCTGTCGTTTGTGCGTGGTAGAAGTAACAAACAATGGAAGAACCAAATTTGATACGGCATGTACACTTCGCTGCTCAGAGGGTGATGAAGTACAGACAATGTCAGAGAAGGTAGTTGCATATCGTAAAGATACCCTTGACCTCCTTCTTTCTGATCATCGTGTACACTGCTTCTCATGTGAGGCAAACGGTGACTGTAAATTACAGGACTACTGTTTTGAATATGGTGTGACTGAGACAAGCTATCCCGGTGAAATGAAGGATATGCCGATAGATGATACCAATAAATTCTTTACCTATGATCCAAGCCTGTGTATTCTCTGCCATCGCTGCGTGAATACATGTAAGGAGATTGTGGGAAGAGGTGCCATCGACACTATGAATCGTGGTTTCCAGTCAGTGATCGGTGCACATTACAAACATAAATGGAACGAAGGTATCTGTGAATCCTGCGGTAACTGTGTACAGGCCTGTCCGACAGGTGCACTGACCATGAAGCGCAGAAAGAAATACCGTCCGTACCAGATTGACAAGAAGGTTCTGACTACCTGTCCTCACTGTGCAACAGGCTGCCAGTATTATCTCCTTGTAAAAGACGGAAAGATCGTAGATACAGAAGCTGTAAACGGACCGTCCAACAAAGGGCTGCTCTGTGTTAAGGGACGCAGCGGATGTTTCGATTTCGTACAGTCACCGGAGCGTATTAAATATCCGCTGATCAAGAATAAAGAGACAGGTGAATTCGAACGTGCAACATGGGATGAGGCGCTGGATCTTGTTGCTTCCAAATTTATGGAGATCAAGAAACAGTACGGCTCTGATTCTCTTGCAGGCTTTGCATGTTCCAGATCACCCAATGAAGATATTTACATGGTACAGAAGATGGTTCGCTGCTGCTTCGGCACCAACAATACAGATAACTGTGCACGTGTATGTCATTCCGCATCTGTAGCAGGTCTTGCGATGACTCTTGGCTCAGGTGCCATGACAAACCCAATTGAGGATATCACAAAGAATGCAGATCTGATCATGCTGGTTGGTTCCAACCCTGAGGAAGCACATCCTGTAGTCGGCATGCAGATTCGTCAGGCCATCAAGAGAGGCTGCAAGCTGATCGTAGTTGATCCTCGTGATATCGGTCTGGCTAAGAAAGCAGATATCCATCTGAAACTGAAACCTGGTACAAATGTTGCTTTTGCAAACGGCATCATGAATGTGATCCTTTCTGAAGGTCTTCAGGATGACAAGTTCATTGCAGAGCGTACCGAAGGTTTTGAAAAATTAAAGGAAATCGTAAAAGATTACACACCTGAGAAGGTAGCTGAAATCTGCCACATTGACGCAGACGATCTGAGAAAAGCAGCGATCATGTATGCAAAAGCTGACCGCGCTCCGATCATCTACTGCCTTGGTGTAACCGAACATTCCACAGGTACAGAGGGTGTTATGTCCATGTCCAATATGGCAATGATGGTTGGCAAGCTTGGACGTGAAGGCTGTGGTGTTAACCCGCTTCGTGGACAGAATAACGTACAGGGTGCTTGCGATATGGGCGCTCAGCCGAATGTATATCCAGGATATCAGAAGGTTACTGATCCTGCAGTTCGTGAGAAATTCGAGAAAGCATGGGGTGTAAAACTTGATCCGAATATCGGAACTCATGCAACTGATGTATTCCCGAAAGCAATCACAGGCGAGATCAAAGGTCTGTATATCTATGGTGAGGACCCGGTAGTTACTGATCCGGATACCACACATATTATCAAAGCATTAAAGAGTCTTGATTTCTTTGTACTTCAGGAACTTTTCATGACAGAGACAGCTCAGTATGCAGATGTTATCCTTCCTGGTGTAAGCTATGCAGAGAAAGAGGGTACATTTACCAATACAGAGCGCCGCGTACAGAGAGTCCGCAAGGCTGTCACAGTACCTGGAGAGATGAGACTGGATACAGATATTATTATTGATCTGATGAACCGCATGGGATATCCGCAGCCACATCTGACTTCTGCTCAGATCATGGATGAGATCGCATCCCTGACACCGAGCTTCGCAGGTATCAGCCATGAACGTCTTGACAGTGAAGAAGTTCATGGACAGGGACTTCAGTGGCCATGTACCTCCAAGGATCATCCGGGAACACCGATCATGCATGTTGGTAAATTCTCCCGCGGTCTTGGCTGGTTCTATCCTGCAAAATATGTACCGTCAGCAGAGCTTCCAGATGAGGAATATCCAATCATCCTTATGACAGGACGTATTCTGTATCATTACACAACAAGAGCCATGACAGGAAAGACACCTGAGCTTATGGAGATCGAAGGTAAGTCATTTATCGAAATGAACATCGTAGATGCCGATAAGCTGGGTATCAAAAACGGTGATAAAGTCAGAGTTTCTTCCAGACGAGGATCCATTGAATCTACCGCACGTGTAGGTACAAAGACCTCACCGGGTGAAAGCTGGATGCCATTCCACTTCCCGGATGGAAATGCAAACTGGCTGACCAACGCCGCACTTGACAAATACGCAAGAATTCCTGAATATAAGGTATGCGCAATTAAGATTGAGAAAGCATAAAACAATATCGGAGACAAAGTTCCGAATCTGATATCGTAAATATTATATGGGGCTGTCGCACATGGATCTGCTGTCCTTGCGGCAGCTCCATATTCCTTTATGGAAAGGCAAAAATAATCATTCGGCAGTACATCATTCTGTGAAAGTACGGAACGGTTACAGATAATTTTTGTGAAAAATATAGTGTTACATAATAAGGAGTACGAGGCATGCAGAGATTTCAGTCAATCCTTCAGTTTAAAAAAGTCAGTTGTAAAAAATTGTTACAAATGTGTCCGGAACTGCCCGGTCAAGGCGATACGTGTTCATGATCATCAGGCCAGGATCATAGAAAGTCAGTGTATTTACTGTGAGAAGTGTATCCTTGTTTGCCCGCAGGATGCCAAGGAAGAGCAGAATATGATTCCTGCAATCTGCAATGCAATGGAGAATAAGACGCAGGTTATAGCCTCTCTTCATCCGGCATATCTGGCACGTTTTGGGGTAACCGGTATCAATGGAATAAGGGAAGCGATGAAGAAGCTGGGATTTGCAGATGCAGCGGATGCAGCAGAAGGTGCAAGCCTGATGACTTCGCAGTACAGAGCACTTTTTGCGGAACAGAAAGAGCTGGGAATAATGATCTCTTCTGCCTGTCCTGTAATCGTACAGCTTGTCAAGAAACACTACCCGCATCTTCTGGGAAATCTGGTACAGTCTGCCTCTATGATGCAGTTTCATGCCAGTTATCTGAAAAAAAATATCCGAAGGCAGAGATTGTCTATGTAAGTCCCTGTATTTCAGCTATGTCAGAGTTGAGAGACTCAGGAAATGAAGTGGATTATGTGATCACATTGGAAGAGCTGGTGCAATGGATGAAAAAAGAAGGGATTTCCATAACTGAGAAAGAACCTGAGCAGATTGCCTACCGTTCCAGAGAAATCGCCATTGCGGACGGTTTAACAGACCTGCTTGGAGCTGTAAAGGGAATCCGCAGGCTTTCTGTAAGCGGGATGGAGCAGTGCAAGGAGGTTTTGGAAGAACTTCATCCGGAGGATTTTGAAAATTGCTTTCTTGAGATGTATGCATGCAGCGGCGGCTGTGTGGCAGGTCCTTCTTTCCAGATGAAGAAGGGACATTATCTGGCAGATGTTCTGGCAGTGAAGAATGCAGCCTTTGGAAAAGATTTTCACAGGGAGCAGGGAGACTATGAACTTCCGGGATTTGAACTGAGAAAGAATTTCGGTTACTGTTCTGCACAGGAACAGGAAGAGGTCTCAGAGGAAGAAATCAGGGATGCTCTGGCGGAAATGGGAAAATTTTCTCCAAAGGATGAATTAAACTGCGGTGCCTGCGGGTACAACACATGCAGGGAAAAGGCAATTGCCATTATCCAGAATAAAGCTGAGGTTGCCATGTGCATTCCATATATGCGGGCAAAACAGGAAAGTTACTCCAATAAAGTCTTTAATGCCATGCCCGGACTTCTGGTAACTGTGGATTATAATCTGAAGATCATTCAGATGAATGAGGCGGCGTCCAAATTGTTCAATATGCCGAAAAGGCGGCGCCTGATCGGGAAACCGGTATCGGAGATCATGGATGATTACAGTCTGGCGAGTATACTGGCTTTTGAACGGAATCTGATGCAGGATGAGATTTATCTGGAGGATCAGAAATGTTATCTGGATCGCGTAATGACGAATGATAAAGAAAAATAAAATGATTCTCTGCATTATGAAGGATATTACAAAGGAGCGGAAGCATAAAGATCAGATTCATAATGCCCAGATTGAAGCTGCGCGTATGGCAGATAAGCTGGTAGAAGAACAGCTGAAGATCGTGCAGCAGATCGCCGGACTTCTTGGAGAAACTGCTGCGGACACCAAAGTGGCAGTAGAAAAACTGAAAAATACCATACTTCTGGAGAGTGAAGAAGAGAATGAAAAGAAATAAGCATCATGGACTGAATGTGGAATTTGACGGCTTATGCATGGATTTTGGTCATGTGAGCCTGAATAAAAAGAAAGAATTTCTCTGTGGGGACTGCTATAAGATTGAAGAAAATGATGAAGACCATGTTCTGGTGCTTTCTGACGGACTTGGGAGCGGAGTAAAGGCGAATATCCTTTCCACGCTGACTGCGACCATGCTCAGTACCATGATCATTAATCAGGTGGAACTGGATGAGGCAGTGCGTGCAGTGGCAAAAACGCTTCCTGTGTGCAGTGTGAGAAATCTGGCATATGCTACTTTTACAGTGCTGAATTTTCAGGGGAAACAGGTAAGCCTTTATCAGTTTGATAATCCGGATGCAATTCTGATCCGGGATGGCAAGCTCTTTGATTATCCGGTGGAGACAAGTATGATCGAAGAGAAGGAAATCCATAAAAGCTGTTTTGAACTGAAAGATGAGGATATGCTGATCATTATGTCCGACGGTGTCACCAATGCGGGAATGGGAAAAACTACCAACGGCGGCTGGGGAAGAGATGATGTAATGGCTTTCTGTAGGGCAAAGTACCATAAAGGGATGAGCGCACAGGAGATGGCAGGCTATCTGGCAGAGGCCAGCCTGGATCTGAATCTGAATGAAACGGATGATGATATTACAGCCATTGTCCTGCGGATGCGGCATAAACAGGTGGTAAACCTTATGATCGGCCCGCCAAGTAAGGAGGAGCATGATGAGCGATATCTGAAGTCCTTTTTCGATTCAGAGGGATATCATGTAATCTGCGGCGGAACTACTGCACAGTGTGCTGCCAGATATCTGGATAAAGAGCTGATCTCTCTTAGTGAAACTGCCTGCGGAGACGTTCCTGCCTATTATAAGCTGGAAGGTACAGAGCTGGTGACAGAGGGATTTCTTACGATTGAGCATTTGCTTGAATATTGTGAAGAATGGATGGAGGACAGGCTGTCCTTTAACAGGCTGAAACGAAAAAAAGATGCGGCAGCATTGCTTGGTGTGATGCTGTTTGAGCAGGCAACGGATATTAATTTCTACTTCGGTGGTGCTATCAATAAGAGTAACGTGGAATTGGGAATCACAGAAAAAAGGAAAGAACAGGTAGCAGAAGAACTTGTGGAGCATCTGCAGAATGCAGGAAAGAATGTGAATATTGCATTCTGGGCGATCTGAGAAAGCAGGAAAAACAGCAGTACATGGTTTTATAAAAGAGATATCAGGGTTACTGTTCACTGGTAATATCCCGCGAGGTGTTTTTTTGTGAGCGAAGGTCACAGAAAACCCGAGACATACCGCGCGAATTTATGCGATTAGCATAAATTCTGTGCATCGCGAAGCGTGTTGCTGTGAACGGAGTGAACAGTAACACGATCAGGAAGGATGAGACAGAAAATGGCGAAGATATTATGTGTATGCATCAGTAAGGAACGCAAGACCTGCTCGCAGAACATTCATGAATGCGAAGCTGATCTGCAGGGACTTGTGGGAGATGTGCATTATGGAATGGGCGGAAGAAAGCAGGTCAGTCTTCTTCCTTATGAGAAGGTAAAAGAATATTTCGAACAGTCCGAAGAAGAATTCAGATGTGGCAGATTTGGAGAAAATCTCCTTGTGGAAGGGATTAACTGGAACAGTATTGCGGAGGGGAACAGATTTCGTTGTGGAGATGTACTTCTGGAAGCAGTCAGGATTGGTGCGGGCGGTCCTGCATCAGATGCTTATAAGGGAGAAAAGGTATGCACGCCCATGGAACCCTGGTTTGTATTCTGTCAGATTCTGGAGGCAGGGAGGCTGAGAGAAGGAGAAATCATTCTCCAACAGAGATGAAAAATATGTAATTCTTCAGCAGTGGGCTGAATATTATGATGTTATAGCAATTTCCAAAATACTGAAGACAATCTGGTTTATAAAAAATAAGGCTCTAATGGAGTATCTTAGTGATATTATTCTCTGAAATTGCTATAGAGTTCAAAAGGTAAAACTAATATATCCGTCAATTGACCCGGTGGTTATAAAGGTATTGAAAAGACTATAAAAAATGTAATATACAAGAGGAGGAATTAGTGCGTGGAGGGAATCAGTGTAGAACAGGCAGTGGAACAGATTCTGCAGCATACGCCTGTAATAAACGAGACAGAAGAAACAGAACTGAATAAAGCAGGGGGAAGAGTCCTGGCGCAGGATATGGTGGCAGGGTTTGACAATCCTCCTTTTGACCGCTCTCCGGTAGATGGCTATGCGTGTAAGGCAGAGGACCTTGCAGGTGCCACTAAAGAGCATCCGGTGAGGCTGAAAGTCATGGAAGAAATCGATGCCGGACAGTATTCGGAAAGAGAAATCCAGCAGGGACAGGCAGTGCGCATTATGACAGGGGCTGCAATACCCAATGGCTGCAACTGCTGTATTTATCAGGAGGATACCGATTATGGAGAAGATACGGTAGAAGTTTACAGTGAACAGAAGCGATGGAGTAATTATTGCTTCTCGGGAGAGGATTTCAAAAAGGGAACTACACTTCTGAAAAAGGAACACATATCGGATATGTGGAGGCAGCAATTCTGGCCGGAATGGGAGTGGCGAAAGTGCCGGTTTACCGTCAGCCGAGAATCGTGCTTCTGACTACAGGAGATGAGGTGGTAGAACTGGGAATTCCATTGCCGGAAGGAAAAATTTACAACAGCAATATGACAATGCTGTCTGCTAGACTGCGTGAACTGGGAATCGAATCTTTCCATATGGAAGCAGTCAAAGATGATCCGACGGTTATGTCTGAGAAATTAAAAGAAGCAGCAAAAGCGGCAGATATGATCATCACTACGGGAGGTGTATCTGTAGGCAAGAAGGACATTATGCATGAGTCCCTGAGACTGATGGGGCAGAGCGGAGTTTCTGGAGGGTAAGATGAAACCAGGAATGCCTACACTGTTTTCTGCATATAAAAACTCGATTCATAACTGCAACAGATCATTGCGCTTCAGAAAGAGAGATTCCGATCATCAGTCTCTCCGGAAATCCTTTTGGTGTTGCAGTCAGCATAGAACTTTTGATTCGTCCTGCATTGGAAAAAATGATGCAGGATCCATCAATCGGTCTGAAAGAAGTAAATGGCATTATGGCTGATAACTTTGAAAAAGGAATCAAGGGCCGCCGCTTTATCCGGGCATATCTGGAAAATGGAAAATTTCATCTTCCCAATGGTCTTCACTCTAACGGAGTCCTCAGTTCCATGGCCGGCTGCAATTGCCTGATTGATACAAAACCATGGAAAATCAGGAAAGCAGAAGCCTGAACGCAGGGGATAAAGTGGGCGCGATTTTGCTTTGAGAGGAGCAGCAAACAGGTGGAAAGAAAAAGAATATTTGCAATCAGCGGTGTAAAGAATTCAGGGAAAACAACTCTGATCTGCAGGCTTTTGGAGATTTTTAAAGACAAGGGCCTTAAAGTGGCGGTGCTGAAGCATGACGGACATGATTTCGTGCCGGACGTACCGGGAACGGATACATACTGTCAGCTTCAGTCCGGAGCCTACGGCACAGCAGTTTTTTCAGCAGGCAAATATATGCTGGTAAAACAGCAGCCGCAGATTTCCGAAAAAGAGCTGGCAGAATTTTTTCCGGAGGCAGATCTGATCTTACTGGAAGGATTTAAATACAGTACTTATCCGAAAATTGAAATTATCCGTAAGGGAAATTCGGCAGAAAGTGTCTGCAATCCGGAAAAACTGATGGCGATCGCCACAAACCTGGATGCAGAGGAAAGAGATGCACTGTCTGTACTGGAAAATGTTCCATTCTTTGAACTGGACAATGCAGAGTGTATTGCAGAATTTATTCTGTCGGATTATTTCCGGTAAAGAGTTTCATACGGTCACGTCGCGCGGCACAGATAAGGGTAAGGTGGTATTCTTTGGCCATGGCGACTGCCTCGGCGGAAGGGGATGCCTTGCTTGCCAGAACCGGTATTCCGGCGCGGATTGCCTTGATCGCCATATCTGTAGGGATACGTCCACTGGAATAAACCACGCATTTCTTCAGGTCAATATTATGGCGCAGGGCATAACCGATGGCCTTATCCAGAGCATTATGACGTCCGATATCTTCGCACTGAAAGAGCAGTTCTCCGTCACAGGCAAGAAAACAGCTGTGAGTTGCCCAGGTCTGGCTGTGAAGCGGGGTACCATTGGCGAAACAGTCTGCAAGATCAAAGATCCACTGTTTTTTCCATGGGACAGGTGTAACTGGCGTCATTGGCTGATCTGTGATAAAATAATCATTAAGAACACGATTTCCGGTGCAGCAGGTCGGAGTAAGAGCAACATAATCTTCATTTTCCTCATGAGACTGCCCGGATTTATTTTTACTCAGGATCACGCGGGCACGTTTGCCGAATTCACAGATGTAGATCTGCTCCACATCCTCGGCAGATGAGATGATACCTTCCGTAAAGAGGCGGCCGAGAACCAGTTCTGTCAGATGTTGTGGGATACAGACCAGTTTCATGGTCAGACGTTCATTTACATATACATCCATCATGTGTTCCACAAGGATTGGTTCTGTTTCTTCATGAGTTTCTCCGTCACGCCCCAGAAACTCATAGGTAACATTCTCGAGCAGATTCAGGTTGTGGTATTGTTCGTTGATTTTCATAGGACAGTTCCTTTCGTCCGGTAAGGATTTTAATAATCTTGATACATTAAGTATAGACTGCGGAGTATGGAGTGTCAAACGATTATGAGAGAAAAATATTGCCTGTGATTTTGACGGCGAATAACAGAAGAAAAGGTTACAAAGGTTGCGGTTCACCCGTATCCGGTAACAGGAAAATCAATTATTAGAAAGTAAAAGGCAGGTAGAGCCGATGATAGACAAATATGGAAGAGAAATAGATTATTTAAGGATTTCCCTGACAGACAGATGTAATCTGAGATGCATTTACTGTATGCCGGAAGAAGGCGTAAAATCCCTTTCTCATGCAGAAATCCTCACATACGATGAGATTCTCCGCATCTGCAGGTGCGCAGCAGATCTGGGAATCCGTAAGATTAAACTGACAGGCGGTGAGCCTCTTGTTCGTAAGGGCTGTGCAAGTCTTGCAAAACAGATCAAGGCGATCCCGGGAATTGAGAAAGTGACATTAACAACAAATGGAATCCTGCTCGCCAAGCAGCTAGATGCATTACTGGATGCAGGAATTGACGCCATTAATATCAGTCTGGATACGTTGGATCCGGAACTGTTCAAAAAAGTAGCGAGACGTGACGGACTGGAAAAGGTATTTGAGGGAATCAAAGCAGCACTTGCACATCCGGGACTTTCCCTGAAGATCAACAGCGTTCCGGTGATCAAGGAAAAAGAAAACTTCATCGGGATTGCAGGACTGGCGCAGAAATATCCAATCCATGTGCGCTTTATCGAGATGATGCCAATCGGATTTGGAAAACAGTTCCCATTCCAGGATGAAGAATCTATCAAAGCAGTACTGGAAGAAGCCTACGGTCCGATGCATGCAGTCAATGAACGCTACGGAAACGGCCCATGCCATTACTATGAAATCGCAGGATTAAGGGAAAAATCGGATTTATCAGTGCCATGACTCACAAATTCTGCAGTCAGTGCAACCGAGTACGTCTTACATCCGAAGGATTCATGAAAGGATGCCTCCAGTATCAGAAAGGTACAGACCTGCGGGGGCTTATGCGCGGCGGCTGCACAGATTCGGAACTGAAAAAAGCAATTTATCAGGTGATCTGGAATAAACCGGTGAGCCATAATTTTTATGAAGCGAAGACAGAGCAGGATGAAATCAGAGGAATGTCACAGATTGGCGGGTGAGATATGTAAGACACCCTAACCGTTATGCAGACATTTCTGTCTGTAGTTTTTAAATATGAAGAAAAATCAATACTTTTATTGATGATTTATATAAACAAAAAGGAAAACTGATAATGAGAAAGAAAGAAATTTCTATGATTATTCTTGCTGGCGGTGCCAGCAGCCGCATGGGACGGGACAAATCAGATCTGACGATAGATGGGAAGACATTTCTTGAGATGCAGATAGAAAAGGGGGAAAAGCTTGGAATCAGTGATATTCTTCTGTCTGGCTATCATGGTGAAAATAAATATAAATATCCCATTATACCAGACCGCTTCCCGGGAAAAGGTCCGTTGGGAGGGCTGGAAGCCTGTTTTCGTAAAGCAAAGAATCCATATTGCCTGGTACTTGGTGTAGATGTTCCTCTGGTTCCGGCAGAGGAATTGGCTGCACTGATTCGCCAATCTCTGCATTCAGATGCAAAAGCAGTGATACTGAGCCACGGCGGGCATGAGGAACCTCTTATGGGAGTATACTGTACAGATCTGGCAGACGCCATGCTTGAAGAAATCACAGAGCGGAAAGGCGCAGTCTTTGCTTTTCTGCGGAAAAATGGATACGAATGCTACGAAAGCCAGGTCGCGGACTGGTATTTTTCCAATATTAATGATCCGGAAACATATAAAGAAATACCGGGAAATCATTTCATAGAGAAATATGTCTGAATATGAGATTGGCAGGAGGTTTGTCGATATTTTCAAAAATTAGTAGAAAATATTATATTAAGAAGCGAAGGAACCTTGCAGGTATGCAGGTTCCTTCGTCTTTTAACCGAATCAAGTAAGTCTCCTGCGGAGGTTACGAAAAGCAATAAGTAGTAGGGGAATATATTACGGAGCAGTTGTTGGATTATGAACAAATAGCGAAGCGGAATGCGATATCCACTGTAATGTACTATGAAAAAGTGTTATAAAACACTTGAATATGGGTGCAATGCATGATATATTATAAGAACAAATGTTCGAATAAGGAGTGATTGTATGGGTGGAAAAGCAAAAATAGAGAAAACATTTTTGAAAGTGCATTGTCCCTGCTGTGGAAATGGAAGACTGTTTGATATTGGTCTTGAAGCAAAGGGAACAGTGAGGATTAAATGTCCGGTATGCAGAAATCCTGTTGAAATTCAATTGGAAAACTGTGATGAGAGTCGACAGAAACGTTTGACTGCTTATTACAGGAATATCTGACAAAATGAATTGTTGATGTATTTTCAACATTAAAGAATAAGGAGGCTAATAAGAAAAACAAATTATATATAGAACGAGTGAGCAGTCAAAAACAATAATATATTTTCTTGTTTTTAGATTCAAAGCCGTGAAAATATACTCTGAAAAGAGATTATATTTTTGCGGCTTTTTTGTATGGGCCCGGGAGGTGTTGTATCATGTATAAGAAAGTAGACTCCAAATTATTACAGATTGGAAATAATGTAAGAGAGTATAGAAAACAAAAACATTATAATCAGGAAAAACTGGCAGAATTATTAGATGTGTCTGTTGCTACGGTATCCAGGATCGAAAATGGCAGTTCTGCGATGGATATTTTGATTCTTATGAATATTTCAAAGATATTAGAACAGCCAATTGATAATATTATAAGTTTGGAAAAAGACTAAATGTCCGGAATTATTTCAAAGATTTATTATAATGTGGAAAATTTACATATTTGCTATGGAAAATAGAACAAATGTTCGATAAAATCATAACTGTAAACGAGCTCGAAATATTTCACTTAAATGTATTTTTAACTTCCAGTTGGCAAGAGTAAATTCCAGTCTCATAGAAATTACTTCTGCACATATATATTGTCATTGATGACCATTGCTATGTATACTGTACTTGCAACTGATTGCCTGCCTGTGCAGATTGGAGATAAATATGAATAATAAAGGCAATCGGAAACATTTAACATTTGAGCAGCGTGTTGAGATTGAAAAAGCTCTTACTGAGAATAAAAGCTTTGCTGAAATTGGAAGAATCATAGGCAAAGATTCCTCAACAATATCTAAGGAAGTACGTCTTCATGCACGTGTCAAAGAGCGTCCGGATCCGGGTTATACCAATCCTCCCTGCATTCATCGAAAAAAATGTAAAATGACCTGTCTCTGTGATGAGCAATGTGGAACTATGTGTAAAATCTGTAAAAAGCAAAATATGCGTTGTATAGATGTATGTCCTGCATATGAAACGGCGGAATGTGAGAAGCTTAAAAAGCCGCCATATGTATGTAATGGATGCGCTAAAAAAAGCCATTGTCTCATGCCAAGAATGTTTTATTCTTCCAAGTATGCTCATGATGAATATCGCAGTGTGCTTGTTGATAGCAGAGTTGGTATCAATCAGACTCCCGAAAGTATTCAGTCCATGAACGATTTACTGGTCCCACTGATCAGGGATAAACACCAGTCCATCGGACACATTTATGCTACCCACGCAGAGGAATTAGGCTGCTCCAGAAGAACACTTTACTCTTACATTAATGATTGTGTATTTGATATCCGCAATGGTGATTTAAGACGTTCTGTGCGCTATAAAAAGCGCAGGAAACCTACGAAGGCAGGATCAAAAGACCGTTCTTACCGCCAAGGTCATAACTACGAAGATTTTCAGGATTATATGAAGGAACATCCAGATACCAATGTCGTGGAAATGGACTGTGTGGAAGGTAAGAAAGGCGAAAGCAGATCTATCTTGACCTTTACATTCCGCAACTGCAATCTTATGCTCATGTTCCTTTTGGAATATCAGGATCAGGAATGCGTCCTGGAGGTCTTTGTATGGCTGGAAACAGTTTTGGGACAGGAGGCATTCAAAAAGCTTTTTCCAGTGATCCTCACGGATGGAGGTTCTGAATTCTCCGCCCGAAAAGAGATGGAAGAATTCTGTGACGGAAGTAAAAGTACTACTGTCTTTTACTGTGATCCATACAGCTTTTGGCAAAAAGGTGCCTGTGAAAAGAATCATGAGTATATCCGCTATATATGTCCGAAAGGCAGTTCATTCGCTAATTTAAATGACGATAAAGTCAGGCTTATGATGAATCACATAAATAACGAAAAAAGAGACAGTTTTAATGGACACAGTCCATATGAACTCTCTCTTTTACTCTTGGACAACAAGCTGCATAAATCATTAGGATTAAAGGCAATCGAACCTGATGACGTTATGCTTAGTCCGAAACTTATAAAATAAAACAGTAAAGCACAGGCAGATTTCACTGCACCAGAATTTAGTCTTACACATAAGGCATGTGGAATTTAGTCCTGCATACTATTTTCAGATGCCCATTTAGCATGTAAAAAAACATTAAAACTGGGTGCTTATGGACTCATTATAAAGCAAATATATGAATTTGTTAAGACGTAAAGTGGAAATTAATCCTGCAGAATTACAGGGATAATCCACAGCTGGAAATTAGTTTTTCATTTAAGTTCGAAATATTTCAGCACTGCAGGCTGGAAAAGAAAATGAAAGTGAGGACAGTAAATATGAATCGAAAAGAACTTATAGAGAAACGAAGTATCAATACAAAAGTATTTGAAAATCAGGACCATTCCTGTACAGCAGAGATTTATCTTGCTCCTGTACATTATAAGGATACAGATGGAACCTGGAAGGAAATGGATAATAAGCTGGAAGAGTCATATGAAACAAGTGTTTATGCACAAAAAACAAATCTTGTTTCAGAAGAAGGTTTCACAAACAGGAAGGGAACTTTTGGGGCATTTTTCGCCAAAAAACATCAGAAGATAATATGATGAGGATTAAAGATCAGTATGGCAGTATTTCATGGGGCGTAGAAAACTGTAATACGGTAGAAGCTGTAAAACAGAAAGATAATACCGTTTGTTATCCTGAAATCCTGGAGGGAATGGAACTGCGCTGTCGTGTAAAGGGAATGCGTATGAAAGAAGATATGGTATTGCTTAGAAAGGAAGCTGCAAAATCATATACATATCTTTATCAGACAGAAGGACTTGTACCTGAGTTGAGGGAGAAAGAAGTACTCTTCTTTGATGAAGGTCAAAACGAAATTTTTAGGGTTCAGGCTCCATATATGAGAGATTTTTCAGGATCAAAATCAGAAAGTATTGAGGTGTCAGCTGAGATGACTGCTGATGGTAAGTGCAGAGTTACTTTTACTCCTGATAGAAACTGGTTAAATGAAGCGAGCAGGAAGTTTCCGGTAGTGATTGATCCTGTGACAACTACTTCCAAAGCAGCGACAGATATTGAAGATGCTTATATTTCATCTAAAAATAATACAGACAATTATTATAACAATGAAAATCTCTGGTTAAAAGGAGGAAACGAAATCAGAAGAAGTTTTCTGAAATTCCAGTTGCCTGAGATTAAGACAGGAGACATGATTGTAAATGCACGTCTTGTAATGGTATCGCTGGGAGAGAATGGTGCAGAGAAAACAATTGCTGTACATAAAGTGATTCAGAGCTGGGAATCAAAAACCATTAACTGGGATAATAAACCAATTTATGAAGAAACAGTTCAGGATTTATGCAAGTTTACTGCTGATAAAATCAAATATGTTGTGATGGATATTACCAGAATGGTAAAGGAGTGGTACAGAGATGGCAGTAATAATGGGCTGATGCTGAAAGAAATTGACGAATTATCAGGTTCCGTACAGCTGATGTCATCAGACTGGGATTCTTCACTCAGTGATTACAGACCCAAAATTGAAATTTCTTATGTAAACTATTCCGGACTTGAAGATTACTGGACGTATCATAGTCAGAATATCGGACGTGCAGGGACTGTCCATGTAAACGATTATAACGGAAATCTGATTCTGGAACATCGTGTCATGGAAACATCAGGAAGCAGAATGCCGGCAGAGGTATCGTTGGTTTATAACACAAATGATAAGGATACCAATATTGGATATGGAAAAGGATTTCGTTTAAATTTCCATCAGATTATCCATAAAAAATCAATAGCGGGGAATGTTTATTATGCTCATACAGATGCAGATGGTACAGTTCATTAATTTTGTGGAAAAAGAAGTAGAAAAGGATGGCAATACGGTTAAAGAGTGGAAAGATGAAACAGGGCTGGATCTGACCCTGATCCGAAACTTAAAATCAGAAGAACCTTACACAATACAGAATAAAGACGGAAATAGTATGGTGTTTAATGAGTCTGGATATTTGATTGCGGTAAAAGATAAAAACGGAAATAAATTAACGGTTTCATATGTGAATAATCGTGTAAAAAATATTACAGATGGAGCCGGGCGAATTATTACACTAAATTATTCTCTGGGAAGCGATGGAGAAGAAGCAAACCTGATTCAGGCAGTATCACCATCGGGCAATAAGAAGACTTTTGCCTATACCGCAGGAAGGCTTACCACGGTAACAGATATAGATGGCAAAAAAGTATTTTACACATATGACAGTAATGGAATGCTTGCCAGTGCAGAGAATATTAATGGATATCAGGTAAAATACGGGTATTATACAGAGGAACCCCATCGTGTAAAATCTATCGCAGAGTATGGAGATGGAACAAAAGGTAAAAGCCTTGCTATGACGTATGGATATAACAGTACAAAATTTACAGATAACAAAGGGCGAAAAGAGATTTACCGATTTGATAATAATGGAAATCTGCTTCATGTACATGATGGTTTTGGGCATGCTGTAAGCTGTAAATATAATGTTGACGGAAATCATGTAAACCGTCTTGAGAATGCTACCAAGTTACAGGACAATGTAGTGCAGCTGCTGAAAGATCCAGTAGTGCAGGCTGAAAATACTCCTTGGACATCAAAGATTTCTCCGAAAGGTGCCGGAAATACAGAAATCAATACAATAGCAGCTGAATGCATGATGGGAAATCGTTCACTGAAGGCAGAATGCACTTCCGTGAGTGGATATGCATACTGGGCACAAAATGTTAAAGTGAAAAAGGGAATAACCTATACCGCATCCATGTATGTAAAAGCATCTGTCAGTGAGACTGCAGAAGATGGAGGTGCAATTCTGAGAGTCCGCTATATGGACAAAGATGGGGTACAGCAGCTGAAAGACAGTGAAATTATCAAAAAGACAACAGAAGGTTTTGTACGCCTGACTAATACATTTACTGTTCCGGAAGACAGCAGTGATACTGTTGTTAAGGTTTATATGGTTATGTGGCATGCCAAAGGTGTAATGTATGGTGATATGGCACAGCTTGAAACAGGAACGTCCGCTAACAGATGTAACCTGATTGATAATGGGGATTTCCACCTTGGAACTACAGAAGGATTTGAGAAAAATGAAAGCAACACGGATGGTCTTTCAGAAGTTGGAATCGAAGATAATATTCCGATTAAAAGTCAGCTTCTGGTAACTGCATCTTCGCAGGGAGTTTTAAGGAAAACCCCATCAGATACGGGAGAAGTTCTGTCCAGTCTGACGAAACATCAGTTACTTTCCGGATACATTACTGTCGAGAAGAATGGAAGAAACTGGTACTATGCAAAGACAGCAGATGGCAAAGAGGGATATGTCTCAACAGGTCAGGCGATTCCATATCTGGGAGGACATGAAGGAACAAATTCAGCATTCGTAGTAGTAGGAAACTCTATTTTATATAAAAGTGCAGATAAAACCAGTGCCAGAGTACAGGAAGGAATTGATGCAGGAGTTTGTGCTGCTCTTGTAAAAACTGTAGATGGAACGGATGGAAATAAATGGTATTATATGGGACTGCAGATTGATGGCAATCGCTTTTTCGGTTATATGCCGGTTTCTGCCATTGTACGTCTGTGCAGGAATATCGCGAAAGTAGAAGTAAAAAAGGACGGCAGCTATTATTCTTCCAGGAGTACATCAGGAGCAGCAGCGGGAAGCCTCACAGCCGGAACCCGTATGGCAATCAGAGGAACTTCAGTTGATTCTGATGGAAAAGAATGGGGAGTGATCAGAAGAGGCAGTAAATTTTATTATGTTCCAATGTCAAATCTGCAGATAAAAACAGCTCCGTTGTCTGTACGAAAGAGCCGTGACAAAATAGAAGAGTCGGTAGCAGGTCTGGATGAATCTGTTTATCATTTGTCGGTGAGCCGGACAAAGATAAAAAACTGGTGAAGATTGTGGACATTACCGGAAAAAAGGTGATATCTATATGGTGAATGCCTGGGGAATGGGAACATCTCTGCCTGAGACAGATAATGATAAAAAGAGGCGTTTTGGTACTGAGGTAAGATTTATCGGCACAGATGGGAAGGCAGATATACATTATACAAATTTTAGTCCGGACATCATGGACTGGCAGTTCCTCAGCGACGTCTATGTAGCAAAGAAAGATTATACCAGTATTGAGGTTGCCTACACATACTGTCATAATGCAAATATAGCATATTTCGATGGGCTGGCATTATATAAAGAAAATTTTGGATGCAGTTATACTTATGATGATGAAAATAACCTCATTTCAGTTAAAGATTTGCAGGAACAGGTAACGAAGTTTGAGTATAACAGTAAGTCTGATATGACAGGTATCACAGATGCGAAAGGTAATTCTTTCAAGTATGAGTATGACAATGAAGAAACAACACGTAATGTAGTTAAGGGGACATCTGCACAGAATGTGGTATATCGTTTTACCTATGATTCAGCGGGCAATGTCCTGAAAAGCGGATGTGTTGATCCGAAAGTTCCGGAGACGGGTACCTGGATTACCAGAGTTATGACATCAGATAAGAATCATGTGAAATCAGTGACAGATGCAGGAGAAAATACGGTTCATTATACATGGGATATGACCAGAGATCTGATGACGGCATTCCAGGATGCAAAGGGGAATAAGATCAGTTATACCTATGATGACATAGAACGTCTTCTTTCAGCTGCACAGACAGTAACTGTAAATGGAAATAGAGAAACAGTCAGAAATAATTATTCTTATACGGATGACAATCTGACAGGAATTGTTCATAATGGTTTTGCTTATGCTTTTAACTATGATGCTTTCGGAAATGTCAGTGATGTGTCTGTAGCCGGGAAACAGGCAGTAAGATATGAATATGAGGATGGAAATGGAAATCTGTTAAAAGTATGCTATGGAAATGGTGCATATATTCGCTATGAATATGATAAGCAGAATCGGATTCATATGGTTTATTTCAAAGATGCGGCAGACAGCAAAGAACAGAATCTTTACAGATATGCTTATGATAAGCAGGGAAATATTTATGCAGTAAAATCATATAAAGCAGGAAAGACATACTATCTGTTTTATGATTTCCTGGATCGTCTGGTGAGAGTAAGAGATGAGCTGGGGAGCACTTATGAATATGCCTATGATGCAAATAACTGTATGGAGTCAATGGTACATACCTGCGGAACACATACAATGAAAACAGTATATACCTATGACAAGGACAGCAGAGAAACAAAGACCAGATGTGCAAAGACCTTTGAAAGAACTACAGAGTATGACAAGTTCGGCAGAGTGTCCAGGCGTACCTGGAATACAGCATCTCCTTATATATCAGCATATACTTACATTGACAAGGGAGAGAATCGTTACAGTCTTCCTAAAACAGTTAAGAATGGTTCTGAAACCTTAAACTATACATATGACGCAAACGGAAATATCATAAGTATCAAAGATTCTGCAGGTGAGAGTACATTTCGATATGACGAATTAAATCAGCTGATCCGGGAAAATAATCATCAGTTAAACAAAACCATTACTTATGCCTATGATCTGGGTGGTAATCTTACAGTAGAAAAAGAGTACGCATTTACGACTACGGAAACTCTTCCTGATACACCTGTGAAGACAATGACAGGAACTTATGACAGTGCATGGAAGGATAAACTCCTGAGCTGGGATGGCACAGCAATGACTTATGATGCCATTGGAAACATGCTTACCAGAGGAGGAACAACTTATACCTGGACACAGGGACGCAGGCTTTCCGGTGTAGAAAATGGAAAGAGCATTAAATATCTTTACGACCACACAGGTGCCAGAGTGAAAAAAACAGTAGACAATACAGTGACTGAATATCAGTGGGCAGGAGATCTTCTCCTTTCTGAGAAAACTGACGGAAGAATCATCTGGTACTGTTATGACTCCCAGGCAAATCTGATTTCTGTTACCATCAGGGGAATCACCTATTTTTATGTACGAAATGTACAGGGTGACATCATTGCCCTTGTTGACGCAGATGGAAAAGTGGTAGTAAAATATACTTATGACAGCTGGGGAAAAGTGGTAGCTGTTACTGGTGAGCTGGCAGACACAGTAGGTGCTCAGAATCCATTCCGCTATAAGGGATATTATTATGATAATGAAACAGGCATGTATTATCTGAAAAGTAGATATTATGATGCGGAAATTAAACGATTCATATGTGCAGATGTTGGAATTACAAGTATTATTAAAGATACTAAAGGAAACAATCTGTTTTGCTATTGTTTTAATAATCCATTAAATATGAAAGATATGAGTGTGAATTGGCCAAAATGGATTAGAAATTTTGGAAAAACAGTAAAAACACTATTAAATAAAAGCGCAGTAAAGCATATAGCATCAGTCAGTAAAACTGTTATTTTAAAGGGGAAAAAAGCATTTACCGCCTTCACCAGAATATGAATTTAGTCTTAGACCTGTAGCTGGAGTTGCTTTATTTGCAATAAGCTTAATTGGAATGGGAGTTTTATCAATGGATGATATTACGGGCATTGGCGTAGCAGATGATTTTCTTATTGGACCGGTTAGTGCAGGAATTAGTCAGGGAATACTGATGATATTTGGATAAGAGGACAAGATATGTGGAATGAAATCATAAATAATAAAACATTAAAAGAGTTTAATGAAAAATTATCATATTTTCACGATAGTTGTATAAAGGAGATTCATTATTTAAGTGGTGCATATGTTGATGAAAGGTTGGATATGTATCCGATAAACGATTGTAGAATTTTAAGAGTTATAATTCAATGTCAAAATGAAAAGGAATCTATGATTGAAATGGAATTTCAAGATTTAAAATATTTGAAATTATTTCCAACAGATCCTCATTATACATGTGAAATTTTGGATTCTACAATATTATTAAAAGATGATAGTATTATCTGGTGTGACTGTGCAAACGGAAAAGACATAAAAGCGGAAAATGATGCGAAAGTTCTTATATGTGCAGCGAAACTTCGATGGCGTTCTATTTCAGGGTGCATGGGAAATAAAGAATTTTTCAAATCTATCAAATAAAATATAAAATTAGTAGAATAGAGAACGGTTGGCATTCCCCACCGACCGTTCTTTTTGTACCCATTGTGTCATATCTGTTCGGAGAAGCAAAAGTGAGCGTATATAATAAAAGAGTGATTGAGGTAATATTTCCTGAGATATGTCTTGCGCATTGAATTGCTGCAAAAAATAAATTACTTTTCGCTAAGATGTAGAAAAGCCCATTTTTCTGTGATAAGATGATAAGGATTCGATAAACAATGACTGTTTTACGAACAGACAGAAAGCATGCATCAAACTGCATGACAGAAGAGAACGGAGTTGAAAAGGTGAAAAAAAGAAAAAATTTTTTCAGAAGTCTGCGTTTTCGTATTCTGATCATCCTGATCATTCTGGGAATCGTGCCGGGGGTTATTGTAACATATACGATGCTTCATAACTATCAGAACCGGGCGGTTGCAATGCTTACAGAGACAGTGGGTGATCAGTGCGATATTTTATGTAATCTGATCATCAGGGAGAATTATCTCAATGATACAGATTCAGAGGTTGTAAACAGCAAGCTGGAACTGTTTTCCAATGTGTATAACGGACGTATCCTGCTGGCTGACAGAGATTTTAAGATAGTAAGTGATACCTTCCACACAGAGGAGGGAAAGACGCTTCTCAGTTCACTGGCTGTAGCCTGTCTGAAAGGAGAAGAGACAAGCAATTATGACGCCAGAAGTAAAGTACTGGAGCTTGCAGTTCCTGTACAGAGTCCGGATGTGCAGCAGCTTCAGGGCGTGATGCTGGTAAGTGTTTCGGCTGTTGATATTGCAGAAACACTGGCAGAGATGGAACAGAGAGGCGTGATGCTGATCGGAAGTATTGTTGTTCTTTCAGTATTTCTGGCATGGCTGCTCTCTACAATACTTGTAAAACCACTTGCAAGAGTGACGAAGGCCATTGAAGACCTGACAGATGGCATGCTGGATGAAGAAATCAGTGTTCCTGACTATACGGAGACAGAGCTGATCACAGATGCATTCAACAAGATGGTCAACCGCATGAAAATTCTTGATGAATCCAGGCAGGAGTTTGTATCCAATGTGTCCCATGAACTGAAGACACCCCTGACTTCCATGAAGGTTCTGGCAGATTCTCTGGTTGGACAGCAGGGCGTCCCGGAGGAACTGTATCAGGAGTTTATGAGTGATATTACTGCTGAGATCGACAGAGAGAATAAGATCATTACAGATCTGCTCTCGCTGGTAAAGATGGATAAGAAAGCAGCAGATGTAAACATCACCCATATGGATATCAATCAGCTTCTGGAGGATATCCTCAAGCGCTTGCGTCCCATTGCAGACAGGCGCAATATCGATCTGATCCTGGATTGCTTCCGACCTGTGGATGCAGATGTGGATGAGGTGAAGTTTACTCTTGCTGTCAGCAATCTGGTGGAGAATGGCATTAAATATAATGTGGATGATGGATGGGTGCGCGTGTCACTGGATGCAGACCATAAATATTTCTATATAACAGTGGCGGATTCCGGTATGGGAATCCCTGAGGACAGTATAGAAAGAATCTTTGAGCGTTTCTATCGTGTGGACAAGTCCCATTCCAAGGAAATCGGGGGAACCGGTCTGGGACTGGCGATCACCAAGAGTTCTGTTGCAATGCACCATGGAACGATCAAAGTATTCAGTAAAGAAGGAGAGGGAACTACATTCTCTGTGCGTATTCCTCTGTCTTATATACCGTCATAGGAGGTGCCATTGTGAAAAAGAAACTTTCAATCATTATAACAGCGTTAATACTAAGCATCCTTGCGACCGGGTGTTCTGTGGAGATACATGAAGATCCGGGTAAACAGGATGCCAAATATTATCTGTACGATATCAGCTCTGATGAAACTCAGCTTCAGAAGAAAAGCTACTCTCCGGAGGAGACAACTGCAGACTATATGCTTAAGGATATGATGCAGCGGATGAACAGCCAGCAGACAGATTCGCAGAACCGGGTCAGTCTGCTTCCTGAAGGAGTACAGATGAATTACAGTGTAGAAGAGGACGTGCTGGTGGTCAACTTTAACAGTCAGTACAGCAGCATGAGCCGCGCCAGGGAATTACTTGTGCGGACAGGTGTTGTGAAGACTTTCCTTCAGGTTCCGGGGATCAATTCTGTGCGTTTTACAATAGAAAATGAAGATCTGACAGATTCCAGGGGACAGGCTGTGGGAAATATGACTGCAGATACCTTTGCCGAGTTCACAGGAACTGAACCGGATGCCTATTGCAGCAATACCTTTACGCTTTATTTTACTGATAAGAGTGGTCAGAAGCTGGTAAAAGAACAGCGTACTGTGCGGTATAAACGCAGTATCCCCAAAGAGAGAATCGTTCTGGAACAGTTAATGAAGGGACCGCTGGAAAAAGGGCATTACCCCACAATTCCGGAGAATACGGAGGTTCTGAATGTGACCATAGCAGACAGGATCTGCTATGTGGCATTTGACGGAGTATTTTCTTCCTATGCGCTGGATGTATCGGAGAAAATACCGGTATATTCTGTGGTAAATTCGCTGCTGGATGCGCTGGATGCAGACAAAGTGCAGATTACGGTCGGCGGGAAGGACAGGCTGGATACCTTTGGTAAGAAGATGGAGCTGTATCATTTTTTATGAAAGAAAATGATAAGCTGGTAGTCAAGGAAAAAGAGTGATATTCATAAACGAAGAGGAGGCACAAAAGTGAGGAGACGCCCTGTGTGTATCCTGTGCATGCTTCTGGTTGTTTTTCTGTGTGTGACAGACTGGCTGGGATTTTCCCTGATAAGGGGGAATCCACTGCCACAGTCTGTGCAGACATGGATCAGAAAGCATCCGGAATCCACCATCTGCGGGGAGGTGGTCAGGTGCCGGGAGAATGAAGATTTTCAATCTGTATATCTTAGAAATACTTATCTTATTTACAATTCTGAAAAAGTTTCCATTGATAATATAAAGGTTTATTTAAAACAAAAAAGAATCATAGCGGTAACAGTGATGTTGATAAACTTCTGGCAGGAAGTCTTGTTCTGGTGTCCGGAAAACTGGAAGAGGTGCAAAGCCCCACGAATCCGGGAGAGTTTGACAGTAAAGCATACTATGGCTGCCAGAGGATCTATTATGTGATGAAGAAAGGAAAGATAAAGAAGCAGTCGCAGAGTCATTCTGTATATGGGCAGTTCCTGATCGATATGCAGCAGAAATTTGCAGGTATTCTGGAGAAGACCTGTGGAATGGAAGCTGGAGCGTTTGAAGCAATCGTGCTGGGAGATAAAACAAATCTGGATCCGGAGTTGAAAATGCGTTATCAGATGGCAGGAATTATACATATCCTGGCGATTTCGGGGCTCCATATCAGTCTTCTTGGAATGGGACTGTATAATCTGCTGAAAAAATCGGTCTGGGTATCTGGCCGGCAGGCCTGCTGCGCTGGTGATCATGCTTCAGTATGGGATGATGACCGGAGGGACTGTTTCAACCATGCGGGCAGTATGTATGTTTTTACTTTCTGTAGGTGCAAAGATCGCAGGACGGATTTATGATATGCCTACAGGAATGGCGGCTGCGGCGATCCTGATCCTTATGGAAAATCCGGCGTATCTGCTTGATGGAGGTTTTCTGCTGTCTTTTGGATCGGTGATTGGGATTGGCTGTGTCTGGCCATTAGTGCAGGAGGGGATGGATGTATTAAACCGGAAAAAACGAAGTAAGGTTAATGAGAAGGGAAAAATCAGAAATAAACTTCTGATGTCATTTCTGGCATCCGGAGTTGTGCAGCTTACCACACTTCCCATAGTGCTGTGGCTTTACGGAGAAGTGTCGATGCTGGGGATTTTTCTGAATCTGCTGGTGCTTCCTACTGTGGGGATTGTACTGGGAAGCGGAACTGCCGGTGCATTACTTGGATTAGTCACTGTCAGAGGAGCGTTTCTGGCTGTTGTTCCGGGCAGGATTATTCTGAGAGGATATGAGTTCCTGACAGTGCTGTTGGGGCGACTTTCGTTTTGTACATGGATCGGCGGAAAGCCGGAAGTGTGGCAGATCGTTGGATATTATCTGGTTCTGGCAACAGCGGTGTGGATGTACAGAGCGGGTGTGAAGAAAAGTGAAAATGGTAAGATCTTTGCGTGGAAAATCCGGGCTGTATATGCAGGTATGGTATGCTTTGCAATTCTGCTGATCAGTTACAGACCGTATGAAGATTTCCGTATCGCCTGTCTGGATGTGGGACAGGGAGACGGAATTGTGGTGGAAATAGAAAACAGATGGAATATCCTGATCGACGGGGGCAGTACGAATAAGAATGAACTGGGAAAATATCAGCTGCTCCCATACTTGAAGAGCAGAGGGATTTCCAGACTGGACGGAATTTATGTTTCTCACACAGATGAAGATCATATCAGCGGGGTGCGGGAACTTCTGGAATTTGTTGAGAAAGATCTGACTTCTCTGCGCATAGAGAATCTGATCCTGCCCAAATGGAGCGATATTCAGGAGAATAAAAATTATCGGGAGCTGACAGAGCTGGCAGAGTCAGCGGGAGTCCGGGTGCTTACTATGAAAGCAGGAGATGAGATCAGATATGGAACTGTCAGACTGAAGGTTCTGTGGCCGGAGTCCACAGCATCAGGGAAGGAAGTAAATGAAGATGCGATGGTTCTGGAAATGATAAGCAAAGATTTCAAAGGGCTTTTTACCGGAGATATCGGAATGGTGACAGAAGAAAAACTGATACAGAATGGGTGTCTTGAAGATGTGGACTTCCTGAAAACTGCTCATCACGGTTCCAGATATTCTACAGGAGCAGAGTTTCTGGAAATCGTCAGACCGGAACTGGCTGTTGTTTCCTGTTCTGCAACAAACACATACGGGCATCCGTCGCCGGATACGCTGGAACGGCTGAAGAAGAGTGGAAGCAGAGTGCTGATCACCAGAGACTGTGGGGCGGTTACAATAGTCAATGGAAAATCTGTTTCTGCCTTTAACCGAATCAAGTAAGCCCCCTGTGGAGATGTGAAAAGCAATAAGCAGTAGGATTTTCAAAGTGGTTACGTTCACAGTAACTCAAAGCAAACAATGTTGTCATAATTATATACAGGTGTCTTGACACCTATATATCCGGGGAGTATAATTGCACAGACAAACGAAAATCAGGCATGATGTGAGGAAAGAAAGATGAAAGAACATTATGATGTCATTATTGTGGGAACAGGGGCAGCCGGACTGTACTGTGCGCTGAACCTTCCGGAGAAAATGAAAATCCTGCTTATCACCAAGCAGGAGGCAGACCAGTCAGATTCATTCCTGGCACAGGGCGGAATCTGTATGCTGCGCGGCGAAGATGACTATGAAAATTATTTTGAAGATACCATGCGGGCAGGACATTATGAGAATAATAAACGGGCAGTAGATCTGATGATCCGCAGCTCCAATGATATTATCAGAGATCTTCTGCGTTATCATGTGGATTTTGCAAGGGATGGTCTGGGAAATCTGGCATTTACCAGAGAGGGAGCACATTCCCAGCCAAGAATTCTTTTTCATGAGGATATTACAGGAAAAGAAATCACACAGACTCTCTTAACTGCTGCAAAAATAAAAGAAAATATTGAAATTTGTGAATATATGACTATGGTAGACCTGATCTCCAAAGACAATACAGTCTGCGGAATCATTGCAATGGACCGGAATGACCAGGCATTTCCTGTTTATTCTCAGTATGTGGTTCTTGCCTGCGGCGGAATCGGCGGGCTTTTTAAAAACTCTACCAACTTTTCGCATATTGCGGGAGATGGTGTGGGAATTGCAATGAAGCACCATGTGGAAATGGAAAATCTGGACTATATCCAGATTCATCCGACAACTCTCTATTCAAAGAAACCCGGACGGCGTTTCCTGGTTTCAGAATCAGTCAGAGGAGAAGGTGCTCTTCTGTATGATAAGAACGGACAGCGTTTTACAAACGAATTACAGCCGAGAGATCTGCTGAGCCAGAAGATTTTTGCCCAGATGGAAAAGGATGGAACAGAGTTTGTATGGGAAGATATGCGCCCTCTGGGAGAGAAAACAATTCTGGAACATTTTCCTCATATTTATGAACAATGCGTGGAAGAAGGTTTTGATCCGAGAAAAGAGCCAATCCCGGTTGTTCCGGCACAGCATTATTTTATGGGTGGGATCAAGGTAAATCTGGGAAGCAAAACTTCCATGAAGGGACTTTATGCGTGTGGAGAGACAAGTTGTAATGGTGTTCATGGAAGAAACCGTCTGGCAAGTAATTCTCTTTTGGAATCTCTGGTCTTTGCAAGAAAGGCTGCAGATGATATGATATTTGGACAGACACCGGAATATGTGCGGGCAGATGCAATTGATATGAATATGTATGAAAGCAGAGAAGAACTGCTTAATGCCTGCCACGAAACCGTATTAAAAGAAATTGAAAGGATGAAAAAGAGTCATGAATAGTATTACAATGAAAATGCAGGCAGACAAGCTGATCCGTATGGCGCTTCAGGAGGACATTACCAGTGAGGATGTTTCCACGAATGCAGTGATGCGAAGCGCAGTAAAGGACCGTAGATTTGATCGCAAAGGAAGACGGAATCATTGCCGGACTGGATGTATATGCGAGAGTATTCCAGATCCTGGATGAGAAAACAGAGATCAGTTTCAACTTTAAAGACGGTGATGCAGTAAAGAAGGGCGATCTTCTTGGAACAGTAACAGGAGATATCCGGGTGCTTCTTTCCGGAGAGAGAGTTGCCCTGAATTATCTCCAGAGAATGAGTGGTATCGCTACTTATACAAAACAGGTTTCAAAGCTTCTGGAAGGAAGTAAGGTAACACTTCTGGACACCAGAAAGACAACTCCGAACTGCCGTGTTTTTGAAAAATATGCTGTACGCATAGGCGGCGGATGCAACCACAGATATAATCTTTCTGACGGCGTACTGCTTAAGGATAATCATATCGGAGCAGCCGGAAGCGTAGCGAAAGCAGTAGCCATGGCAAAAGAATATGCACCATTTGTCCGTAAGATCGAGATTGAAGTAGAGACTATGGAACAGGTAAAAGAAGCAGTAGAAGCAGGAGCAGATATTATTATGCTTGACAATATGACACCGGAAATGATGAAAGAAGCAGTAGAGCTTATCGCAGGCCGGGCACAGACAGAATGCTCCGGAAATATCACAAAGGAAAATATCGCCAAAATCCTGGAAACAGGTGTGGATTTTGTTTCCAGCGGTGCACTGACACATTCTGCTCCAATCCTTGACATTTCCATGAAGAATCTTCATGCAATATAATAACATGGCAGCGAAGCTGTTTTGCAGCGGATAATTTGCTATAGGATTATATCGTGGAGAAAGGATGGGAAAGTATGAATACTGCTCAGAGAAGAACTGAAATTTTAAAGCTCCTTCAGCAGGAAGAAAAACCTGTGGCTGCCAGGGCGATGGCATCACAGTTCGGAGTAAGCAGACAGGTGATCGTGCAGGATATGGCTGTGATACGTGCATCTACACCGGGAATCCTGTCAACGACCAGAGGATATGTGTTGCAGCATGATAAAGATATTGCATGCACCAGGGAATTTAAAGTACGCCATGGGCAGGAGCATGCAGCGGAGGAACTGAATCTGATCGTGGACTGTGGCGGGCGGGTGAAAAATATCAGCATCAGCCACAGGGTTTATGGCCGTGTCACTGCAGAAATGGATATTCGTTCCAGACAGGATGTGAATGAATTTGTCCAGGCGATCAACAACAGCCATTCCAGTGTATTAAGCAGTGCTACTTCCGGGTATCACTATCATCTGATAGAAGCATCCAGCCAGGAAAGGCTGGATCTGATCGGAGAACAGCTGAAGAAAGCAGGTTTCCTTGCGCCACTTCAGCCCTGGGAAAAGGAAAAACATCATAACATATAAGTAAGAAAGGATTCAGAAGATGACAATAGCAGAAATTCAGCAGGAAATCCTGCGAATGAAAAAAGAACAGGATATCTGTATTCTTGCACACGCATATCAGGGTCAGGAGATTCTGGAAGTAGCAGACTATACAGGAGATTCCTATGGCCTGAGTGTACAGGCGTCCAAAAGAGACTGCAGCGGTGTGATCATGTGCGGCGTTCGTTTTATGGCAGAAACCTGCAAGATTTTAAGCCCGAAGAAGAGAGTATGGCTTGCTAATCCTGTAGCCGGATGTCCCATGGCAGAGCAGTTGGATCTGGAAGGTCTGCGTGAATTAAAAGCACAGTATCCGGATTATGCAGTTGTCGCCTATATTAATACAACTTCAGAACTGAAAACAGAATGTGACGTATGTGTTACGTCCTCATCAGCAGTTGAAATCTGCAAAAAGCTGGAGCAGGATAAGATTTTATTTATTCCGGATCCGAACCTGGGACACTACGTGGCAGAGAAGCTCCCGGAGAAAACTTTTGCATTTTATAAGGGCGGATGTCCGAGACATATCGTGGTCAGCGCAAAAGATGTAGAAAAAGCCCGCGCAGCACATCCGGATGCACTTTTCCTGGTACACCCGGAATGCCGTCAGGAAGTAGCAGAGCAAGCTGATTATGTAGGATCCACTACAGGAATCATGGAATTTGCAAAGAAATCTGAACATAAAGAATTTATCATCGGAACAGAAAACAGCATTGTAGAGCATCTTCAGTTTGAATGTCCTGATAAGAAATTTTACCCGGTTGCAGTACAGCTTACATGCATGAATATGAAGGTTACCACCTTAATGGACATCTACAACTGCCTGAAAGGACAGGGCGGGGAAGAAATCTTCCTTCCGGAAAATATCATGGAAGGCGCCGGAAGATGCATTCACAGAATGGTGGAGCTGGGCGGCTGAATAATAATCTGAAATTTTCTGCTGGCTATTATGTCATGGAATTGATACAATAAAAGTAACGTTACTGAGAACAGTAACAAAGTAACTGCTCTGCAGTCTGATATCTTGGTATCTGTGAATAGAACAACAGATTGCTGAACAGTTACAGACAAAACAGCCTCAGGAGTAGAAAAATTGAAAAAACATACAGGCAGACATTAAATCAGGAAATTTTTAAACAGGTGTATCTTCTCTATGGAGAGGAAGCATATCTGAAACAACAGTATAAACAGAATCTGGTAAAGGCACTGAATCCGGATGGTGATACTATGAACTTCAATCACTATGAAGGCAAGGGGATTGATGTAAAACAGTTGATCGACCTCTGTGAAACCATGCCATTTTTCGCAGAGCGCAGAGTTGTTTTTGCTGGAAGATACAGGTTTTTTCAAAAATAAGTGTGAGGAACTGGCAGATTATATGAAAGAGCTGCCGGACTATCTGTATCTGGTTTTTGCAGAAACGGAAGTAGACAAGAGAAACCGCATGTACAAAGCAGTAAAAGCCTGCGGAAGTATTGCGGAATTTATCAGACAGGATGAAAAAACTCTGATGCGCTGGGCAGCAGGGATCCTGGGGAAAGCCGGGAAAAAGATCACCCAGAGAGATATGGAACTTCTGCTGACCAAAACAGGAACTGATATGGGGAATCTCAGGATGGAGATGGAGAAGCTTATCAGTTATACAGAAGGCAGGGATGTGGTGACTGCAGAGGATATTGAAGAAATCTGCACCACCCAGACAACCAACAGAATTTTTGATATGGTGCGTGCAGTAACAGAGAAAAATCAGAAGCGTGCACTGGAACTTTATTATGATCTGCTGACATTGAAAGAGCCACCGATGAGGATCCTGTTTCTTCTTGCGAAGCAGTATCGCCAGCTGCTGTTGGCAAAACAGTTTGCGGCAGCAGGACTTGCGCAGACAGAAATAGCTTCGAAACTGGGAGTTCCCGGATTTGTTGTGAGAAACATTACAACATGTGCCAGAGCCTATACTATATCAGAACTGGAACAGGCAGTAAAAGATTTTGTGGATGCAGAAGAATCAGTAAAAACAGGACGACTGGAAGATAAGCTGAGCGTAGAATTACTGATCATTAAGTACAGCAGTAAAGTAAAATAAGAAAAACGGTAACTGCCGGATATTCTGGCAGTTACAAAAGATAATAACAAAAAAGACAGCCACATGACGGTGATGGCTGTCCTTTTTAATCATAAGCTTATAATTAAAAATTCAATCTATAATTAGTCAATGCTGTTAACAGCTTTAGCTAAACGGGCAACTTTTCTTGCACAGTTGTTTTTATGATAAACACCTTTGGATGTAGCTTTGCTGATTGTGGAAACAGCATCCTTTAATGCTACTTCTGCAGCTGCCTTATCTTTATTTGCTACTGCTGCTTCAACTTTCTTCATAGAAGTTTTAACTGCAGATTTGATTGCTTTGTTTCTTGCTGCTTTAGTTCTGTTTACTAAAATTCTTTTCTTAGCAGATTTAATGTTAGCCAATTCGTACACCTCCAATTTAATTCGATAAAATATTATTATACTCCTGTCATAGAAACAGACACGGGCGCTCCTATGAACATGCTTATATATATTATCTCAAATAATCTTCCTTGTCAATACATATTTCCATAAAAAAAGCTAAAAATAGATATAAAAGATTGTTATAAGAACGGAGCAAACAGTAACAAATATTGAATGAAGTACGGAGGGAAAAGAGATGTTGGATAATTACGGAATAAGAACAGACCTGGCGCTGGAGGCAACCGAACGGTTTACAGAGGAAAACGTAGAAGTCCGGGGAGTGGAGATCCACGAAGATTATAACGAAGAGAAAGATATCCGTACCACTGTGGTAAAGATCACCACAGAAAACGGTGCCCGAACAATGGGACGGCCCCAGGGAAGCTATATTACGATAGAAGCTCCGGGGCTTTCTGTACATGATGAGGATTATCACAGAGAAATTTCCCTGGAAATCGCCCGTCATTTACAGAATGTGATCAATCTGGAGCGTGAGCTGTCCATTCTGGTAGTAGGTCTGGGAAATTCAGCGATCACAGCCGATTCCCTGGGGCCTCATGTGGTAGAAAATCTTCATATAACGAGACATATGATAAGAGAGTATGGCCTGCAGAGTCTTGGAAAAGAAAAAATGCACCGTATCAGCGGAATTATCCCGGGAGTAATGGCGCAGACAGGATGGAGACATCTGAAATCATACAGGGAATCGTGGCAGAGACAAAGCCGGACATAGTGATTGCCATTGATGCGCTGGCAGCAAGAAGCACCAGACGCCTGAACCGTACAATTCAGATCACAGATACAGGAATCAACCCGGGTTCCGGTGTAGGCAATCACAGAGTGGGGCTTACAGAAGAAAATCTGCAGGTAAAAGTGATCGGGATCGGAGTACCCACCGTAGTAGATGCGGCAACTATCGTCCATGATTCCATGGCACACCTTCTGGAAGCTCTGGAAGAGGCAGAACAGAAAGAATTTCTGGAAGAAATGATATCTCCTCATCTTCACACCATGTTTGTAACTCCCAAAGATGTGGATGAGACAGTAAAATACCTGAGCTTCACAATCTCAGAAGGACTGAACATGGCGTTTGAGGAAATAGGCGGCTGACCGGAAAATTGTTCCGTCAGTGTGAACAGGGTATAAATGGGAAAACATGGACATAGGATAAGTCAAGAGGTGATCCATGTGACAAACGTTCAGAAAGCGTTCTGCATTCTGCTTAGCATGTGCTTTTTTGCCACTCTGGCAGTATTGCCGGGGACATTTTTTTACAGGAGAAAATGTGTACAGGCATCTGCCTCTGTACCGCTTTCTGGAAAAAAGAGCTCATACGAGTTCCTGTGAAGATCTTGAAACCTATAAAAAATAGCAGGAGAAAACGGAAAATATCTGGGAGAGCGTGCACAGTCCGAACAATTGCTGGCAGAAAAAAACGAATCTGAAGAATTACAGACACCAGAATCTACACCGGTACCGAAAGAAACAGCAATTCCTTCGAAAATAGTAAAATCAGCGAAAATATCAGAGTCAGCGAAAATATCAGAATCAGAACAAACTTCAAAAAAATCAGACAAGACACCTAAACCGAAAAAGATAACTGCGTCACCGGAAAATCATGAAACGGACAAATCACAGAAGCCGCAAGAGTCAGCAGCGCAGAATGACCAAAATATTCAGAACAGCACAGAAACCATTGCTGCTGCAGTTCCTCATCCAATGATTGACCTGTCCCCCGAAAAACTGGCAGATTATAATTATCTTCTGGGACAATTCTATATCGTAGATCCAACACAGAAGCAGATGCCGTACAGATCAATGCCGAAGATTTTCTGAAACAGGACTTAAAAATCACCAAAGAAACCGATACTCCTCAGATCCTGATCTATCACAGCCATTCTCAGGAAACCTTCGCAGATTCCAGAGAAGGAGAAGAATCCGACACGATTGTAGGAGTAGGAGATTATCTGACACAGCTTCTCACAGAAAACTACAGTTATCAGGTAGTCCATCTCAAAGAGCAGTTCGACATGGCAGGAGGTGAACTGGACCGCAGCGCCGCTTACGATTATGCCCGCGATTATCTGGAACCTTATCTTCAGGAAAACCCGGATATCCAGGTGATCATAGACCTACACCGGGACGGCATCCCCGAAGACCGCCATCTTGTAACAGAAATCAATGGAAAACCCACAGCCCAGATCCTTTTTTACAATGGACTGAGTTATACGACATCCAAAGGTTCCCTGGACTATCTGCCAAATCCCTACATACAGCAAAACCTGGCATTTTCCTTCCAGCTGGAATATCAGGCAGCCCAATACTATCCTCAATTTTACCGGGGAATTTACCTTGCAGGTTACCGTTACAATCTCCACCTCCGTCCCCGCTCCCTTCTTCTGGAAGCCGGAGCCCAGACCAACACTGTTCAGGAAGTAAAAAATGCCATGGAACCATTTGCCGACATCTTAGACAAGGTACTGCAGGGCTGAATTCCAATTACTAGTACATCGTTTTCGAAATAACTATACCACTCACTTGTCTGCGAATCCGATTGCACAGGTCTAAAAGCCTCAGCGTAGCCCGCTACGCCTGCGTTTTTATACCAGCACACTCGAATCCGCATCCT
>ENA-OPZD01000080-OPZD01000080.1-human-gut-metagenome-genome-assembly--contig:-NODE-80-length-37981-cov-6.884187_pt1 | contig 37981 bp, 37 predicted proteins | sample MGYA00242479_ERZ504495 | MGnify/ENA primary metagenome ERZ504495 (study PRJEB26092, sample SAMD00036286) | human gut metagenome | host: Homo sapiens | study: EMG produced TPA metagenomics assembly of... | reverse complement strand
AAAACATATATGAAAATAAGTAATTATTATAATATAAGCTTATAAATAAAAGGTTTATTTCATTTCTTATTGATAAATATGAATTTTTTCATAAAAGATTTAGAGTATTTGCAAAAATAATTAATATGTGCTAAAATTAGCTCATAAAATTACTAAAGACTTATTAATTATCCATTTATAATTCATATTTTTACTAATTATATGTAGTACTTACATAGAAATATTTATTGAATAGGTATAATATCATTTATTTAAAGCAAACATAATACCACTTATTTGAAGCAGAGAAAATTATCTTTATGAATTGTTATATGGATAATAGTCTAAGTCTAAATTTTTACTGTTTGACAAAAAATTTTTTTGAGTTAATATAGTGAAAGATTTTATTCGAATAGGAGGGCAATCATTTGAATAAGATTTTCAAAATTTGATGTAAAAAAGAAAAACATCAATATTTTGATAGATTTTTATTCATAGCAAAGTAAAATTCTTAAAATGTTCGTTGACAGGACGAAATAATATATAATTGTATCAATTAATATTGATGATTATATATTATTTAGCGATATTTTGGGGGGTGGGATATAAACGAAATATCATCATGTAGGCGACAATATGATATTTAAAGAGGTCATATAATAGTTGTAATAATTTTACATCGTTTTCCTTTTTAGGGAGTGGGATGTAAAAATTATATGGATGAATTGAGATTTGAAAAAATTTTAGAGTATGTGACATAGTATATCTACATAAGTATTGTGATGATAAGATTTATTGATTTAATAAGATTAATACAATACTATTGGAGATAAGAATACATTTATTGTATATGAATATATGATAAACAAGATGAATTCATGAAACCCGAAAATATTCATATTATTTATACTTAGTTATGTGAAATATGGTAAGTTGTCAGTTTTTTCATTGGCGACAAAAATAGGAAAGATGGTAAATTAGAAGATATATATAGTTGTAGCAGATAATAGTAGTAATTCTTATGCTATATTTAATGATATTTTAGGGGTGGGACGAAATAAAAATATTATTATGTGTACATACCAAGATTAAAAAAACTTGAAGAGCCATTATATGTGTTTAACTTAATAAGTTTATAAGACCGAAAAATATTTATATTGTCAATGATTGAAAAAGCCTAATGAAGATGATTCAAGATTAGTATTTTTAATGTTAGATTGTGAACTAAAATCGTGAAATATTTTATTTAAATGGGAGGGTAAACTTATGAATAAGATTTATAAAGTCATATGGAGTAAGGTAAAACATCAATACGTTGTTGTTTCAGAACTTGCCCATAGTAGCGGAAAACAGAGTAGGACATCTAGAAATAGCATTCGCAGTCGTATTGCTGCACTTGTAGTATGCGGTGCGATTGCGGCATTCGGAGTTTATGGAGCATTGCCGGTGCAACAGGCGTTTGCAGCAGACGACAAAGTTCAACAAGCTACTCAAACACAATATGTTGCTTTTAAAGCAAATAGAAATAGCGATGAATGGCAACAGCGTTATCAAGAAATATATAGTGAAAGTGATAAAATTTGGATAACCTTTAGACCACAAACTGTAACGTTATCAGATGGTAGAGAACTTTACTATTGGGTGCGTGAAGGATATACTTTAGAACCACAAGAAAATGTACAGTATATACCAGACAGATTAATGGATACGCAGTGGACTGATGGAATCAAGCCAAATTTTACAATGAGTGCTGAAATAACTGATCCAGAAAAATAAAAGGTTCTGTTTTAAAAACTACTGAATCGAATTCAGTCGGAACGAAAGCAACAACTGGTTCTGGTATCATTGTCGATAATACAGACAATACAATTTCCGTTGATCTTGCGAAAGATGGAGATAAAAATATCAGCGGATTGCACTTTAATGCAACTGGTCAATTAGCAAATAATCTTAAAGTAACAGATTATGTATCACCAACTCCTACAGAAAATCCATCACAAAATAAAGATGGTGGTAATTGGACTATTACGGAAACAGATGGACAGGGATTAAATAGAGAACTTACTAATACTACATTAGATACTAGTGCTTCTGCAAACTGGAATACAGGAACAGATAGCCTTATCACTGGTGCTATTATTGCAAAAAATAATAATGTAGAAAATCCAAATGAAGTAGCAGATGCAACAACTGAATATGACAGAAATTACAAAGTAATTGATACAAATGGAAATATTGTTGAACTTGATGATGTAGCTAGTGCAAGTAAATTAAGGGATGTTGCTAACAATGCAAATGATGCACAAACTGAAGCTAAAAAACATACAATAGTATCTACTAAAGATGAAAATCTTGGTGTAGAAAATGTTGGTGCAAATGGAGCTGCTGCAAATTATGAAATTTCCTTAAAAGATAAGGTAGTGTTAGGGGAAGGTCAAGGAGCAATTATTCTTAATGGCCAAAATAAAGACGAAGCATTATTAAATGTAGGAAATAAACTGGTTATAGACCAAGATGGCACAACAACCATTGTTGCTAATGACGGTATAGATAATAGACCAGGTCAAACACAAATAACTCCAGATACAACAGTAACTATTGCACCAAGTGGAGTAACCTTTACAGGAGATGATAAAGGTACAACAATAATTGAAGGTCAGAAGATTACAGCTGGTGGAATTGTTATAAATGGTGAAGATGTTTATGATGAAACATTAGGAACAACAGTAAAAGGAACAATAACAGGACTTTCTAATACTACTTGGGATGGAACAACTGATAATGAAAGTAGAGTAGCAACAGAAGGTCAATTAGAAGATTTATCAGATACAGTAAATACAGGTTGGATTGCAACAGATGGTACAACTGAAGTTAATGTAAATCCAGCTAATAATACATTGAAATTTGCTGGTGATAATAATATTACAGTAACAGCAGATTCTGAAAATAATGCTATTAATGTAAAATTAAATCCTGTTGTAACATTAGATGGTAATGAATCTGATAATAATAAAGTTGTATTAGATGGTAATAATGGTACTATTAATGCAACTAATACAGTGAAATACGGTAAAGGTCAAGGACCAGGTAGAACTATTACAAATGAATTTACTTTTGATAATAAAGGAGCTACTTTCACTAGTACTACAGAAAAAGGACATCATGATCCAGTAGAATCTTCTACAAATATTAATGGTGGCACTATTACAACAGATACAGTTAAGGGTCTTGATAATACAACTTGGAATGAAAATATTGCTAAAGCTGTAGCAGAAGATAAAGAACTTCAAGGTGTAGCAGCAACTCAAGGTCAGTTACAAACTGTAGATAGTAAAGTAAATGCAGGCTGGATTGCAACAGATAGCCAAAATCATGAAGTAAAAATCACTCCAGATAATAATAAATTAAACTTTGCTGGAGATGAAAATGTTACAGTAACTGCTGCTAATAATGAAATAAAAGTAGCATTAGATGATGATATAGCACTTGGCGAATATCTTAATAATGGTGCTGGTGTATTAATCGGTGGAAGCAGTGGAACAATTAGTGCGACTAATTCTATTACTGTTGGTGAAGACCAAGGTCTCATTATTGATGGACAGAAAAAAGAAATTCAAGGACTTTCTAATACTACATGGAATGAAAAGATAGCAAATGATGCAGCAGTAGAAGGTTCTACAGCAGCAAGTACAGCAGCAACTCAAGGTCAGTTACAAGAAGTATCAAAAGTTGCTAATGCAGGTTGGACTGCTTCTGATGGAACAAATTCAATTTCTGTAAAACCAAATGAAACTTTGAACTTTGTTGGTGATGAAAACTTAACAGTAAGTGCAGATGGAACAGATAAAGAACTCAAAGTATCATTAAACGATGACATTACTTTAGGTGACGGTGAAAATGCTATTAAGATTGATGGTACTAATGGTACATTGAATATTAGTAGCACATTTGCAGTTGCTGAAGATGGTACTGTTCTTAGCGATGGCGATGTTATTGCTGATGCAGATGGTGAAAAATATAGCTTATCTGAAGTAGGTAAATATGCTGTTAGATACGATAAAACTAATGATGGTACATCTACAATAACATTGGTTGATGGCGATGATCTTAGTGGTACTAGAATCAAAAATGTAGCTGATGGTGTAGATCCTAAAGATGCAGTAAATGTTAGTCAGTTAGAAGCCGTTGAAGCAACAGCTAATGCAGGTTGGACTGCCTCTGATGGAACAAATTCAATTTCTATAAAACCAAATGAAACTTTGAATTTTGTTGGCGATGAAAACTTAACAGTAAGTGCTGATGGAACAGATAAAAAACTCAAAGTATCATTAAATGATAATATCACTTTGGGTGATGGTCAGAGTGCAATTACACTTAACGGTAGTCCACAAAATAGTGATGACCCAGCATTGAGTGTAGGTACTGATAAATTTGTAGTTGCTCAAGACGGTAGTTTATCAGTAAGTGATAAATTTAATGTGGATGCTGAAACTGGTAATATATATGCTGCAAATAATAGTGGTTCTGCTATTATGATGAATGATGATAGTGTAGCTTTAAATGCTGGTGGAAATGGTATAGTAGCATCTGATGAAGGTATTTTATTAAATACTAATGGAATTAATGAAGATATTAAGTTAGTAACCAAAGGAACATCGGTATCAGTAGATAGTAATGGAACAACATTTACTAATACAAATACAAATGAAACTACAAATATCAACGGTGGAACTATTAATGTAGGTGACAAATTAATGGTCGAAGAAGATGGCAGTATATATGCTACAAACAATAATGGCTCAACTGTTATGATAAATGATAATGGTGTAGCTTTAAATTCCGAAGGAAATGGTGTAGTAGTATCTGGTGAAGGTATTACATTAAATACTAATGGAAGTGCAGTAACTGTAGATAGATTTAATGGAACAACATTTACTAATACAAATACTGGTGAAACTACAAATATCAACGGTGGTACTATTACAACAAATACTGTTAAAGGTCTTTCAAATACTACTTGGGATGATGAACTCGCAAAACAAGTAGCAAATAGTGAAGAGCTTCAAGGAACAGCTGCAACTCAAGGTCAATTACAACAAGCTGTAAGTGAAGTAGCAGAAGTCGCTAATGCAGGATGGAATGCAAAAGCTGGTGGTAATACTATTAATGTAAAACCAAACGAAACCTTAAACTTTGAAGGTGACGGAAATATAACAGTAAGTGCTACTGGTGGAACAAGTAATGAACTTAAATTTGGTTTAAATGATGATATTACTTTAGGTAATCCAAAAGCTGGTAATACTGAAGGTGAAAGAAGCTTCACAATCAATACTACTAATCCAGAGGGATATGTTCCTGAATCATATAAAACTGGTAGTGGTGCAGATTTTATAGATGAAAATGGTGGATTTATGCTCTTTGCAACAAATACCCAAGGTTATGGTGTATTTGGTGTAACAGCAAAAGGTTCAGCATGGGCTAAAGATTTTAAAACTTATACTACTGATATTTATGGTAATAATACACAGTATAGCTTAAATGATGTTGGCGATGCTGTAGCACAAATGTCTTCTTATTATAATAAAGAAAATGGAAAATCTTATACTGTATTCTCTCGTTATCTTAATGAAGCAGAGAAGGATAATCCATTTGCAACTGTAGATGAAAATGCAACTCGTGATATCCCATTAGCTCTTCGTGATGACGGTGCAGTGCTTATTGGTGCTACTATTAAAAGTGATGACTTCACTGATAATGGTATTAGAATTAATGCTGAAACTGAAACAACATATGATGGAGATGGTAATGAAGTTACTAATAATATTGCTACAATTACTGGCTTAGAAAATACAGAATGGAAACCACCTACACCAGTAGCTACTTTTGCAGCAAATGATATAAATACAACAAGTAGAGCAGCAACAGAAGCTCAATTAGATGATTTATATAGTGCAGTAGCTGCTTATGATGTTAATGTAGATGGTACTATTGATTATAGTCATATTGCTTTAGCAGGTACACCTTATGGAGCTTCCAGATCTGGTAATGGAACACATACAGGCGGTACAAGTATTACTAATGTAGCATATGCTTCTGGTAATGATGGCAGTGAAGCTGTAAACGTGGATTATCTCAATGATGCTATTAATAACGCTGTTAAAGATGGTGGAGCTATATCTGATAGTGATAGACATCTTCAAGAAGGTACTTATCATGTAAACGATCAAGGTAAAGTAGAATTAATAGTTGCTGATGAAAAAGGAGAAAATCAATCTACTGTAACTATTGATAATATAGCTAATAAGAATGATATTACGAACTTAGATAATAAGATTGATAATACATTTAATGATCTAAATGATAAGATTAATAATATAGATAATGTAGAAACAGATGTAAAGGGTGGTAACATTAATGAAGATGGTACAATTTCTTTAAAGACAGAAAATGAAGATGGTACTACTACAAATGTTACATTAAAGGGTCAACTTACAGATAGTGGTGTAGTTCAAGAAGGTACTTCATTTGATAAAGAAACTGGTACTATAACAATTACAAGCCAGGATAAATACAGTGGAGAAACATCTTCTGTAAAAGTAGAAGGCATTGCAAGCACTGAAGTAGTTGGTGCTACAAATAAAGAAGATCTTGCTACTGCATATAAAGACGCAGATAAAGATGGTAATGCAACTACTGAATACATTACTGATTCTGAATCTATGGTAGAAGCCGATGTAGCTCTTGATCATGCTATCCAAGATGTAGCAGGTACTAGCTACGCTAATGATATGGTTTTAAGTAATCGTATTGATAGTGTTGAAAAACGCTTAGGTAATGTTGAAGAACGTATTGATAAAGTAGGTGCTATGGCAGCAGCTATCGCAAACCTTCGTACTATGGGATTTGACCCAGAAGCTCCAACAGAAATCGCTATTGGCGTAGGTCAATATAAGAGCGAAACTGGTATAGCTATTGGTGTATTCCATTATCCAAACCAAGACTTCATGCTCAGTGCAAGTCTTTCTAGCTCCGGCGATGAATTAATGGGTGGTATTGGTGCTACATGGAAACTCGGTCGTAAATCCGTTGCTGAAAGAGCAAAAGATGAAGAAGCAAGACATCTTGAACAAGCTGAAGAAATGAAAAAATTAGCTCAGCAAGAAAAAGTAAAAGCACAAGCTCAAAGACATGCAAAATTACTTGCAGAAAGACAGCAAGCTTCTCAGAAAAATGCTTAATTAGCAAAAGTATTTAGGTGACAATTGAATAAAAATATAGATAAGCGACAGATTTTCTGTCGCTTATCTAATAAAAAGAGGTATGAAATAAAATGAAAAAATAGTATTTACTTTAACTTTAATCATGATGATGGCATTTAGTGGATTATGCTTTGCTTCTGATGGAAGTGATTTAAATAAAGAACAAAAGATAGCAGAAACTTTTATGGGTGTATTTACTAAAGAACAAGCACCAGAATATGCTGTAGTTAGCAAAGATTTTTCTGATAACTTGAAAAAAAGTGTAAGTGAAAGAACATATAAGAAATTACCAGCTGAAGTTAAAGAAAAATTTGGTAATGTAAAAGATGTAAATTTCCGTGCATTTGAGAAATTTGAACAAGAAGATAGAGTTACTTATTTAGCTACTTTTGATAAACAACCAGTAGCTGCAATAATTTTTGTATTTGATAAAAATCAAAAATTAGTAAATTATGTATTTACTCCAATACAACAAGCTTCCAAATAATTTTATATTAGGTAAAAAATATGGATATAATAAGAGATAATATGGGAATAGTAAATATTTTTATATTGTGTATTATCATCATAGGAATCATATTTATTAGACCTATTAAACATGTACAAGCTCAAGCTTTTAAATGGTAGGAAATTCAGATTTAGGAACAGTATATATTGATACTGATACTGTAGAAGTAGTAAAAAAAGATGGACAATATTACTTAATAGTATCTGCAGAAGAACATTATAAAGAAAGTAATTTCCTAACAGAGCTTAGAAAAGATGAAGATTTAAAAGATACAGTATCTTCATTGACATTATATATGTTTACTAATGATGGGAAATATTATTGTATGCCACAGAGATATTTGATAGACTCACAGGGTAAAGTATGTGGTGATTTAGGTTCTAATATGCAAATGCAAATGATTGATGATAAGGTAGTAAGCAAAATTTATACAAGTGCTTTGAAAAGTTTATCAGATAAGAAACGTTTTCAAAATATGATGAGACGATAAGTATATAAAATATATAGTTAATAGATTTTATTCATCAATGATTTTTTTATTTATGTTAGATAATTTGTTTAAATAAAACATTTTAGTATTAAAAAGGCAGTTTATGAAATTAATCATAAACTGCCTTTTTTTAATGGATTTTTATGAACCATTTGAAGAAATGGAAGCTAATAATGTTTGTTTTTTTTCTTCTAAATCTAATTCATATTCAACAATTTTACGTTTTTCTTCTATAGTTAATTTGTGATCTGGTTTTCTTAAAACGGGAGAATTGTCAATATTTTCTGAAGTCAACAATCTTAATAAAGAAAGAAAATGTTGACGATCTTTAGCTGGTAGATTGATATATTTTGTAATAAAAGCCATATCATCTATATTTAGATTATATTCATTGGCTAGTTTTTCTAAGTTATCAGTTGTTTTTGGATTGGGTTTATCTTTTATATTTAGATTATCATAAATCAATGAATTTATATCAACATCTAAAGCATCTGTGATAGCTATAAGAGTACCAATTTTGGGATCTTTGATAACAGAAGATAAAATCTTATTCAAAGTACTGAGGGGAATACCTGATTTTGAGCTAAAACTTCATTAGTATAGCCTTTTTCTTGTTTATTTTATTTTTCCAATATAGGTTTAAAGGATTCCATAATATATTATTCCTCCATTTCGGATTATTGAAATAGTATATCATTTATAAATTTTAGTGTAAAGTTGATAGATTTCTGAAAGTTTTAATATTTATTCGTGATTGTTTGACTTTTTCCATAAATGGAAGTAAAATAAAACTAAAATATTTCCATATTCGGAAAGGCGGCGATGTTATGTATAATAATTTAGTTAATGAGATTGTAAAAAAAGGTTATAAAACAGAAGAAATAGCACATATATTAGCTAATTTGCTAAATTGTTCAGAAGAAATTATCGAAAATAAACTAAAACATGTTGGGGAATTTACATTCCAAGAAGTAATAAAAATAAATAGTGAGATTTTTAATAATGAAATGGATATAAAATATCTATTTACAGAAGAACATGATAATGAAGCTACATATCATGATGATATTATACAGAAATCAAAGCCGTCTAAATGGTGGATATAAATGAATAATAGTTATTTTTGTTTTTTGGAGCAATAATTACTAAGCCAGAGGGAGGATATTTTTATGGCAAGTAATAAAAAAGCCCATATATTAGCAGTAATAAAGTATATTTTTCCATTATTGGAAATAATAATGCTAATATAATAATAAATGATAGTGATATTAGTGGTAGTACCATAGATAGAACTAAAAAGGGAAAATATTGCTATATACTACAAAGATATTTAATAGATTCACAAAGTAAAGTATATGATGATTTAGATTCTAGTATGCAATTACAAATGATTGATGATGAAATAATTTTTAAGATTTATACAAATGCATTAAAAACTTTAGAAGATAAAAATCGTTTTCTAAAAATGATGGAGAAATAAATGCATTTAAATAAGATATGCCCAGTTTGTCATCAATCTTTCGAAGCTAGAAGAAAAGATCAAGTGTATTGTACCTATTATTGTCGAAAAAAACATCAATAAAGAAACATACTATAGCAAAAATAGGATTGTAGAAGATATAAATGATGAAGAAAATACAGGAGTTATACTAAGACAATTTAGATGTAAAAAATGTCATGAATTAGTAACAGTTGTAAGTAAGCATGATAGGAGAACAATTTTTTGTTCACCTCGTTGTGAAAAGTTATATTGGAAACATCCTAAAAAGTTAATAAATAAAAATTAGATATTACAAAGAAGAAAGTAAAAGAGGAAATTAAATTTTTTAATTTAATTTCCTCTTTTTTCTAGCAAATAAAAGATAAAATGTATAAAATTTTTATCTTTTTTCTTAAAAATAATGTAAATATGTAAATTTTTTATGGATTTTATGATATAATGGAAAGCGTATTATTTTATAAATTAAGGGTGTGATAATTTGAAAAATCTTAGTATGAGCGCTAAAGTTTTTCTAGGTTTTGGGATAGGGATTATCTTAGGTCTTATTTTTCAAAAAGATATTTTATGGTTACAACCTATTGGAGATTTATTTTTAAAACTTATTAAAATGATTGTTGTTCCTGTTGTATTTTTATCTATTATTAGTGGAATATCTAGTATAGGTGATATTGGAAAATTAAAACGCATAGGAACAAAGGTAGTAGGGTTTTATATTGTAACTACAGTACTTTCTGCAATTATTGGTCTTATTGTGGCACATATAATGAAGCCAGGTGCTGATTTTGCTGTAAGTCAAATTGTAGATACTGGCGAAGTGATAAAACCTGCTGAGCCAATGACTGTTAGCCAGACTATTTTGAGCATGGTTCCTGATAATCCGATAACAGCTTTAGCTACAGGTAATTTAATGCAAATTATCGTATTTGGGGTATTTATTGGTATTGCGATAACTATTTTGGGTGATAGAGTAAAAAATGTTAAAAAAGTTATTGATGAAGCCAATATTATTATGTTTAAAATCACAGATATGGTAATGCAAGTAACTCCATTTGGGGTAACTGCTTTAGTTGCTTGTAGTGTTGGCGAATATGGTTTATCTATTTTTAATATTTTAGGTAAATTTATTTTAACTCATTACATAGGTGCTTTTTCTGTAGTGTTATTTATGTATGTATTTATTATTAAATACATTGCTAAGATTTCATTGAAAGATTTCTTTACTAAAATTACAGAGGTTTGGTTAGTAGCATTTAGTACAACAAGTAGTTCTGGTACTTTACCTGTTAGCTTACGTGTTACTGAAGAAAATTTAAAGTAAAAGATGAATTAGCATCATTTACTTTGCCTATTGGTGCAACTATCAATATGAATGGGATTGCTGTATATTATGCTGTTACTGTATTATTTGTAGCTCAAGTATATGGTGTAGAACTTTCTTTAATGCAACAAGTTATGTTTATCTTTATGACTACATTGATTTCCATAGGTACTCCTGGTATTCCAAACAGTGGTATTGTATTGACTATAATGTTACTTACAACAATGGGGCTTCCTATTGAAATTATGGGTATGATAGTTGGTATCTTCCGTTTAATAGATATGATTCATACTGCACTCAATGTAACAGGCGATGTAGTAAGTACATTGGCTGTAGCACGTATTGAACATATGTATAAAGAATAATTTTAAAGGTGGATTATTATGAGTGATGAAAATAATAAAATGAAGCGAGGGCTGAAAAATCGCCATATGCAAATGATTGCACTTGGTACTTCTATTGGTACGGGGCTGTTTTATGGTTCTGCACCAACAATTAAATTAGTAGGTCCAGGGATTATTCTATCTTATGCTTTAGCTGGTGTTTTCATTTTCTGTATCATGAGAATGGTAGGGGAAATGTCTGTAAGAGAGCCTGTATCTGGTTCATTTGTTTATTTTGCAAATAAATATTTAGGCCCTTTTGCAGGTTATTTGGCAGGTTGGAATTATTGGTTTTTATATTTGTTAGTTTGCTTTGCGGAATTATCTGCAATCGCTATTTATGTAAATTATTGGCTTCCTGATGTACCTCATTGGATAACAGTTTTAGTCTGTATTGTAGTGGTAACAACTGTGAATTTAATCAATGTAAAAACTTTTGGTGAAGCAGAATTTTGGGCATCATTTATTAAAATTTTAGCTATCTGCTGTATGATTGTATTTGGTTTTTATTTGATATTTACAACAATGGGACCATTTCCTGATAATTTCAGTAATTTATGGAATAATGGTGGCTTTTTCCCTAATGGTGCTTGGGGCTTTGCGCAATCTTTAGCTGTAGTTATGTTTTCTTTTGGCGGTGTAGAATTAATTGGTATTGCAGCAGGAGAAGCTGAAAACCCAGAAAAAACTTTACCAAGAGCTATAAATGAAGTATTGCTTCGTATCTTAATCTTCTATATTGGTACTATGGTAGTATTGATGACACTTGCTCCATGGGATGAAGTTGGTTTAAATGCTAGCCCATTTGTACAGATTTTCTCTAATATCGGTATTCCAGCGGCAGCTAATATTTTAAACTTCGTAGTAATTGTAGCAGCACTTTCTGTATACAATAGTAGTTTATATAGTACATCTCGTATTTTGCACAATTTGGCGCAAAATGGAAATGCACCTAAGATGTTTGCTTCTTTATCTCGTCGTGGTATACCAATGATAGGTATTTTGGTATCTACAGCAATTTCTTTATTGCTTGTAATTTTGACTTATATTTTACCTGAAAAAGTTTTCATGTATTTATTATCAACTGTAGTTGCAGCACTTGTTATCACATGGACAACTATAGCTATAACTCATATGAAATTTAGAATGAAATTCATACAGGAAAATCGTTTGGATGAACTTCATTTTTAAAGCATTTTTATTCCCTTATATTAATTATTTTTGTTTTATTTTCTTAGCTGCTATTGTAGTGATTATGTTCTTTATGGAAGACATGAGAATATCTTTAGGGGCATTAGTAGTTTGGGTAGCATTTATTTATATAACATATAAATTGAGAGCAAAAGTATAATAAGGTATGAATTGAGATAAAAAGCATTAACTATTGATTTTTGATAGTTAGTGCTTTTTGTCTGTAATTTTTATACATATTATTTTAGTATTTATAGGGATTTTTTATTTGTTTATTGTAAAGTTGATAAGGTAAATGATAATATATTATTTATGTTTTTAGATTTTATAAAAAAGGTGGATAGATATGGATAATAATGAACATAAAATGAAGAGGGGCTTAAAAAGTCGTCATATGCAAATGATTGCTTTAGGGGCTTCTGTTGGTACAGGTTTATTTTACGGTTCTGCACCAACAATCAAATTAGTAGGACCTGGTATTATTTTATCTTATTTATTAGCAGGGATTTTTATTTTCTTTGTCATGAGAATGTTGGGTGAAATGTCTGTTAGAGAACCAGTATCCGGTTCTTTCAGTTATTTTGCTGATAAATATTGGCATAGATTTGCAGGTTATCTAGCAGGTTGGAATTATTGGTTTTTATATATGATAGCTGGTATGGCTGAATTATCCGCAACAGCTACATATGTCAATTTCTGGTTACCTGATTTTCCACAATGGCTCACTATTTTAATTTGTATTTTAGTAATCATAACTGTTAATTTAATCAATGTAAGTTTTTATGGTGAATCAGAATATTGGGCATCATTTATTAAAATAACAGCTATTTGCTGTATGATTGTCTTCGGTTTGTATTTAATTTTTACAACAATGGGGCCATTCCCTCAAAATTTCAGTAATTTATGGGTAAATGGTGGATTTTTCCCTAACGGTGCTTGGGGCTTTGCGGCTTCTTTAGCAGTAGTTATGTTCTCTTTTGGTGGTGTAGATTTAATTGGGATAACAGCAGGAGAAGCTGAAAATCCTGAAAAAACTTTACCAAAAGCTATAAATCAAATTTTAATTCGTATTTTAATTTTCTATATTGGTACTATGGTAGTATTGATGAGTCTTTCTCCATGGGATCAAGTTGGTCTTCAAGGCAGTCCATTTGTACAGATTTTCTCTAATATCGGTATTCCAGCAGCAGCTAATATTTTAAACTTTGTTGTATTAGTAGCAGCATTATCTGCATATAATGGTATTTTATATGGTACATCTCGTATGCTTTATGGTTTAGCAAAAGAAGGAAATGCACCAAAAATTTTCGCTTCCTTATCTCGCACTGGTATTCCAATGGTAGGGATTTTTAGTATCAGCAGTTATCGGTATAATTCTTGTAATAATGACATATTATTTCCCTAAAGAATTATTTTATGTATTTATTATCTATTGTAGTAGCTGGCTTAATCATCAGCTGGTTTTATCATCACTATTACACATATGAAATTTTAGATTGAAATTTACTCGTGAAAATCGTTTAGATGAACTTAAATTTAAATCTTTATTTTATCCATATACAAATTATTTCTGTATCTTGTTCTTAATCGCAGTAGTAGTGATTATGACACAAATACCAGATATGTTGATTTCTATAATAGTTTTACCTATTTGGGTAATATTTATTTATATGACATATTTATTTAAAAAGAAAGATTAAAGGTGTAAATTATGAATTTAGATGTAATTCATCATGTGGCAATTATCGTATCTGATTATGCTAAATCTCGTCATTTTTATGTAGATTTATTGGGGTTTGAAGTAATTAGAGAACAGCATAGAGAAGATAGAAATGATTATAAGCTAGATTTAAAATTAGGTAGTTGTGAATTGGAGATTTTTGGTAAAGCAGATGCACCAAAACGTGTAAATAATCCAGAAGCTTGTGGACTTAGACATTTAGCTTTTAAAGTGGAATGTATAGAAAAGACTGTAGCAGAATTAGAAAAATTGGGCATTGAATGTGAACCAATTAGATGGGACGATTTTACACAGAAAAAAATGACATTTTTCAAAGACCCTGATGGACTACCATTGGAATTACATGAATAGAATATAAATATAATAAGAAAGAGATTTATGAAATTGTTTATATAGAGCAAAGGCAATAAATCTCTTTTTTATTTTAATAATCTTTTAATTTATCTCTAATAGATTTCTTATTGAATATGTTCATTAAAGATGATAATATAAGATTAATGAATATATTCAATGGAGGTTGAATTTACAATGAAGAAACTTAGAATTTTATTGATGATGGTGTTATGTTTAGCTTTTGCTTCTACAGCTGCATTTGCTGCTGCTGCAAACAAAGCAGTAGATAATGTGGTAAGTATGCATGGTCAGATTGTATCTATTAATGATGACATGATTACTATAAAAGATAAAAATTCTGATAATACAGTGGCTTTAATCGTGCGTTGGGATACTAAAATTTTAAATGGTAAAAATGGTGAAGATGTAGACCTCAATCGTTTACATGTAGGCGATGAATTAACAGCATATTATAGCTCTATTTCCACTCGTAGCCTTCCACCACAAAGCAGAGCATATGCACTTGTAATGGGTGATGGTCAGCATGATGGTATCTATATGCATGTTAGCAAAGTGGATAAAGTAAAAATGGCGTTAAATTTTTAAATACTAATGAAGATATGTTCGTTACAATTCCTGAAAATGTAGAAGATGATGCTAAAGAATTAAAACAAGGTGATAAAGTTTTAGTATGGTATGATTTTGTAGCAATGAGCATGCCTGGACAAGCTACAGCTACAAAAGCAGTTATCTTAGACTAATTATTGTAAAAAGATAGCTCAGATTTTATCATTTTTATAAATTAGGGCTTCCTATGGTTTATTTAATGAATAAATGGCTATAGGAAGTCTTTTTGCTTATTTTATAAATTTTGTAAGGTTTTAGTTAATAGTGTATTTATAAGTGAAAAATTTTTTTGTATAATAAAGCAGTATAGTAAGTTTCTTGTAAATTTTAGTGATTTTGGTAAAGCGAGAAAGAAGGATTATATTGCTAAATAAAATTTTGTTAGGTTTAAATAAAAATTTAACAAAAATAATAAAAACCTTTATCTTTTTTGGTTATTATTATGTGTCTATCGTTTGATTTTTATTTGGGGTATGAGTGAATATCTCAGTGCAGATAGTGGACATAATTTAATTCTTACAGCAATTTATAGTGGGGCAAAATTAAGTTTGCAAACAGCAGGCGGACTTACATTATGTATGCTCATTGGTTTTATCGCTGAAACTATATGGCATAGATTAAAATATTTTCGCTATATTTGTTCATTTGTGATTTTGTTTATAACTACATTATTATTTGTAGCTAGATTTCCTTTTTATCAACAATTTCATAGCGGTTTCAATCAAATGTTATTTACAGCAATGCATGAAGATTTATATGCATTATTTATTTCTTTAGTGGAAGAATTTCAGTTGCCATTGAAATTGCTATTAGTAATTGTTTTAGTTGCTATCTTGAATTATGCTTTTAATAAATTTTTAGCTTATAGTTTTAAAGTTAAAAGATGGCAAATATTACCAGAGAAAATAAAAACTGTTTCCTTGCTTATGTGCGTATATGTTTTAGGCACATTATCTTTATATGGCGGTGGTTGGAGCTGGAAATCTGGTGTGAATTGGGAAAATGCAGGGATTACAAATGATACATTTTTAAATGAGTCTATTTTAGATGATTACCAAGCTATTTATCGAGCATATGCAAATCAAATGCGTATGGAAGCTTGCAATGGACTTAGTTTTTCAGCGCAAAATGTGAGAGATTTAGCGAAATCTTTAACAAATAAAGATGGCGGAAATGATTTAAGTATATATTTAGCCAAAGAAGCAACAGGGGCGAAGATAGAAAAACCAAAACATATTTTTGTGATTGTATCAGAAAGCTATGCGAACTGGCCATTATTAGATAAATATAGCAATTTGCATATTGCTGATAATATGAAAAAATAATCGCGGAAGATGATACGATTTATACTTCGCATATGTTGCCAAGTGGTTCAAGTACAGTAGGTGCTTTGATGACTATGGTTACAGGTATGGCAAATTCTAATTTATATTTGACAACTATGCCAGAAGCATTAGCAAATCCTTATATCACGGCAACAGCACCACAGATGAAAAATTTAGGCTATGAAACAAGTTTTTGGTATGCTGGCCCTGCTACATGGGAAAATATTCAAGAATTTACATTAGCACAAGGTTTTGATAATTTTTATAGTAGAGGAAATATTGACCCTAATGCTACAGGTAGCGTATGGGGCGCTGATGATGAATATTTATATGATGCTATTTTTAAACAGATTGATGATAATAAAATGACTTTTTCGGTGATTTTAAATACATCAAATCATTCACCATTTAATATTGACTTAGAAAAAGAAGGTTTTGATGCTAGTAAAGTGATTGAAGGATTGCCTGATAAAGAAAAAAATAATCAAGAATTAATCAAAGAGCTTGGTCATTTTTGGTATGCAGATAAGATGGCAAGTGATTTCATCAATAAAGTCAAAGCAAAATATCCAGATAGTTTATTTATTTTTGTGGGTGACCATGCTGATAGATATAATATTGATAAAGTACCTACAATGTATGAACGCTATAGTGTGCCACTTATTATCACAGGAAAAGGCATACAAAAAGATTTATTGCCAGAAGATATGGCAGGAAGTCAAATAGATATTATGCCAACAGTGATAGATTTAATAGCTCCAGAAGGTTTTACTTATTATAGTGTGGGAAAATCTTTGAGTGAAAATAAATTAGGTCAAAGTTATGCTTTTTGGATAACTGCTGATGCTATCGGCAATACTGATGATTTAGTAGAAAAACCACAATATTTTAATCGTGAAGTCTTGCCAGATAGAACTGTTTTAGAAAATTATATCAATGGTGTAAGAGCTATTTCTTGGTGGCTTGGCAAATATGGTACAATTATAGATGAAGCCTTGTTGCAGTAAAATAAGAATAAGGTATAATTATATAGAAAAATAAAAAAGATAGGGTGAATAATTTTGAGTAATTTAGAAGTTGGTATTGTAGGATTGCCAAATGTGGGTAAATCTACATTATTTAATGCTATTACAAAAGCAGGTGCAGAAGCAGCAAACTATCCATTTTGTACAATTGAACCAAATGTAGGTGTTGTAGATGTTCCTGATGAAAGATTAAAAGTTCTTCATGAAATGTACAATTCTAAAAAAACTACTCCTGCAAGCGTAAGCTTTGTTGATATTGCAGGTTTAGTAAAAGGTGCTTCTCGTGGTGAAGGTTTAGGAAATAAATTCTTATCCCATATTCGTCAAGTAGATGCAGTAGCTCATGTTGTACGTTGTTTTGCTAGTGGTGATATCACTCATGTTGAAGGTAGTGTAGACCCAATTCGTGATATTGAAATCATCAACACTGAACTTTGTTTAGCAGACCTTGATTCTGTAGAAAAACGTTTAGATAGAGTTTCTCGTACAGCTAAAAGCGGTAATAAAGAAGCTCGTGCTGAAGAAGCTGTTTTGGAAAAAGTAAAAAAAGTAGTAGAAGAAGCTATTCCAGCACGTCAGGCAGAACTCAGTGAAGATGAATTAGAACTCATCAAAGATTTGAACTTATTGACTTTAAAACCTACATTATATGTAGCAAATGTAAGTGAAGATGAAGCAGCTACTGCTGAAAATGATAATGAATATGTAGCAAAAGTAAAAGAATATGCTCAAAAAGAAAATGCAGGCGTTGTAGTAATTTCTGCCAAAGTAGAATCTGAAATTGCAGAACTCGATGAAGAAGAAGCAAATGAATTTTTATCTGATTTAGGACTTGATGAATCTGGTCTTAATAAATTAATCAAAGCAGCTTTTAAATTATTAGGTCTTATGACTTTCTTGACGGCTGGTGAAGATGAATGTCGTGCATGGACTATTAAAGTGGGTACAAAAGCTCCACAGGCTGCAGGTAAAATTCACTCTGATATAGAACGTGGCTTCATTCGTGCAGAAATCGTATCTTATGATGATTTAGTAGCTTCTGGAAGTGTAGCAGCAGCTCGTGAAAAAGGTCAAGTTCGTGTAGAAGGTAAAGATTATATCATGCAAGATGGCGATGTTACACATTTCCGTTTCAATGTTTAATGCATAAATAAATATAGGGAAAATTCTTCCCTATATTTTATCTGGAAAATTTTAATAAAATTTTAATAATTTAATTAATTTGAAGCAAAAGGAGTGTTATTTATGCGTAAATTTAGTTTGGTCGGCTTAGTGATGGCTCTATGTATTTTATTTTCTTGTAGTCTAGTACAAGCACAGGATTTAAGAACAATTTCTGTAGATGGAAGCTCTACAATAAAAGTTGCTCCAGATAAAGCAACTATAAGTATTAGCATTGAAAATACTGCAAAAGATGCTAAATTGGCTTCTGCACAAAATGCTCAAATCATGCAAAAAATTCAAAGTGCTATATTGGGATTAGCTATAACTAAAGATAAAATGCAGACAACAAATTATAATTTATATCCTGTATATAACACTAAAGATAATAGTAGAGAAATCATTGGCTACAATGTATCAAATGAAATTACTGTTACTATAGATAATATCGATATAGTAGGAACTGTGATTGATACAGCAATTAATGCAGGTGCTAGCAATGTAAATTCTATAGAATTTGGTTTAAAAGACAGCCAAGTTTATAAAGATAAAGTATTACAGCAAGCTATCGCAGATGCTAAACGTAAAGCACAAGTTGTTGCTAATAGTTAGGAAAATCTATAGTAAATGTAGTCAGTGTAAATACTGGAAGCACATATATTGAAGCTAAAAATTTCAATAATGCTATGTATATGAGAGCAGCTGATGCAACAGGAGTAACTTCACCTATTCAAAGTGGTGATATCAGTGTTAGAGCAAATGTATCAGTTGTATTTGAAATGAATTAATTAGATGAAAAAAAGACTTTAGTTCATAGAGCTAAAGTCTTTTTTTGCTTAATATTATAATTTTTCACCAGCATATTTGATTAAAATATGACCACTTCTGCGATTTGTAGCAAGTGGAATATTGTGAACGTCGCAAATGCGAAGAAGTGCGTTGATATCAGGTTCGTGAGGCTGAGCGTTTAATGGGTCGCGCATGAAAATTACATAATCTACTTTTTCAGTTGCTACCATAGCACCGATTTGTTGGTCGCCACCTAAAGGACCAGACATCATAGTTTCAACATTTAAATTGTATTTTTCGTTGATTAATGTACCAGTTGTGCGAGTTGCTACGAGATGAAATTGTTTTAAGACATCAAGATGATTGCCAACAAATTCAAGCATTTCTTCTTTTTTCTGGTCATGGGCAATTAATGCGATAGTTTTCATAAATTTAACACCTACTTAATAATATAATTCCCTTTCATTTATTATGGAACAAAGAAAAGGAATATAGGAGAAATAATGAAACATAAAAGGATTTCCATATATTAATCTTCTTTGTATCTACATAAACATCTAAAGGATATTATAAGTATAAACTATTTGACTTTTTTGGTAAAGAAAAATTCAGGTAAAATAATCGCAAGATAAGGTATTAATAAATTTAATGGCTTGTTATATAATATTACTTTAAAGTGTTGATAGAGTATATTTATTGCGGTATAATTATAAAAAATGAATTATATTCATATTTTGAAGAGGTGTGGGTGTGTATCCTATTAATTTAATTTTGGATAATAAGCCTTGTGTAGTCTTAGGTGGCGGACATGTAGCACTAAGAAAAGTAAAAGGTTTATTAGAGGCAAAGGCAAAAGTTACAGTTATCTCTCCTCAAATAGTAGAAGGTTTGGCTAAATTAGTGGAAACAAAATCTATAATTTGGCAAAAAAATGCTATGAACAAGGAGATTTAACTGATTTTATTTTGGCTATTTGTGCTATAGGCAATGAAGAAGTAAATGCACAAGTTCGAAAAGAAGCAAATCAAAAAAAAGTGATATTAAATGTAGTTGATAGATTAGAATTTTGTGATTTTGCTTTGCCTGCAAAAATTAGAAGAGGTGATTTATTAGTAACTTTTTCAACTAATGGAAAATCACCAGCATTATCTAGATATTTGCGTTGTAAAATGGAACGAGAATTTGACGAAACATATGCAAATTGGTTAGATAAATTAGTGCAATTAAGAAAAGAAGCTATTGAAAAATTGCCAACAAGTGATGACCGTGAAATCTTTTGGCGTAGTGCGTTAAGTGATGATGTGATGGAACTTGTAAGGGCTAAAAAATATGATGAAGCGGAGGCGAGCATAAGAGATGCAATTAGTGGTTTTAGGGCTTAATCATAAAACTGTATCTGTAGAAGTACGTGAAAGATTTGCCATTTCTGTTGACAATATTAATAAAGGATTACGTCATTTAGATAATTATAATGGAATTAGTGAAGTTGTAATTTTATCTACTTGCAATCGCACAGAAATCTATGCTGTTGTAGATGATGCAAACGAAAATATGCAAGATGTAAAAGAGTTTTTCTTCACGCTTGCAGGAAGTGATGATGCGAAAGATGAGTATTTTTATTATCATGTAGATAAAGATTGTATACGTCATTTATTTGCAGTAGCTTCTAGCTTGGATTCACTTATTATTGGTGAAGGTCAGATTTTAAGTCAGGTTAAAAAAGCTTATTCAATGGCAAGAGAAGCTCAAGCGACAAGTACAATTTTAAATACTTTATTTCACCGTGCGATTACGACTGGAAAAAGAGTGCGTACAGAAACTAGAATTGCTTATAATGCAGTATCTGTTAGTTATGCCGCTGTACAATTAGCTTTAAAGATTTTCGGCAGTCTAGAACATAGCAATACGCTTATTTATGGTGCAGGTCAAATGGCGGAACTCACTGCTCGTAATTTAATGGGCAAGGGTGCTAAGAAAATTTATGTAGCTAATAGACATTTTGATAAAGCACAGGAATTAGCTAGTCAATTTGGCGGTGAAGCAGTAGGTTTCCGTGATGCTTTGCGCAAAGCAAATGATGTAGATATTGTAGTAACTTCCACAGGAGCACCTCATTATGTAGTAAAACCTTGGGAAACACAATTATTCATGTCTAAGCGTAAAGGTAGACCGCTTGTTATCATTGATATAGCAGTGCCTCGTGATGTTGACCCAGATGTAGCAGAGATAAAAGGCGTAGAATTATATAATATTGATGATTTAGAAGCTGTAGTTGAAGATAATATCAAAGAACGTGAATATGAAGCATATCAAGCTCAAAAAATTATTGATGAAGAAGTAAATTCCATTTTAGAGCGTTTTCAATATTTATCTTGTCAGCCAGTAATGGCTCGTTTATCAACAAAAGCTGAGCGCATTCGTCGTCGCGAAGTGAAACGAGCAATGACAAAACTTGGCGATTTAACTGAAAGTCAGGTTAAAGAAATTGAACATATGTCACATATGATTGTTCGTAAATTATTGCGTGAGCCAATGATTAAGTTAAACAGTTTTGCAGGAACACAACAAGAAGATTATTATGTGAATGCTGTAACTAAGTTATTTAAAATAGATGTATTAAAAGAGAGGGAATAATAGTGCGTAAAAAGATTGTTATTGGTACACGTAGCAGTAAATTAGCATTATGGCAGGCAGAATATGTGGCAGATCGTCTACGTAAACAATATGAAGGTTTGGAAGTTGAATTGATGCATATTGTTACTAAAGGCGATAAAATTCTTGATGTGCCACTTGCTAAAATCGGTGGCAAAGGATTATTTACAAAAGAACTTGAAGTAGCAATGTTAGAAAAACGTGTAGATTTAGCAGTACATAGTTTAAAAGATATGCCTACTGTATTACCAACAGGATTATCTTTGACCACTATAACTAAGCGTTTAGATTGTGGAGATGCACTAGTTAGTCCAAAATATAAAACTTTAGAAAATTTACCACAAGGGGCTAAGGTAGGAACTTCTAGTCTTCGTCGCAAGGCTCAATTATTAAAAGCACGACCAGATTTAGATATTCATAGTCTTCGTGGAAATGTAAACACAAGACTTCGTAAATTAGAAGAAGAAAATTTTGATGCTATTGTTTTAGCAGTAGCAGGGCTTAAAAGATTAGGCTTTGGTGATAAAATAACACAGATTATTCCTCGTGAAATTTGTCTTCCAGCTGTAGGTCAAGGTGCTTTGGCTATAGAAACTAGAGAAGATGATGATGAAATAAAACAAATGCTTGAATTTTTGCATGATGATAAAACAGCAGATGCGACAAAAGCAGAACGTAGCTTTTTGGCTCGTGTGGAAGGCGGTTGTCAAGTGCCTGTTGGTGTCTATGCTCAAGTTGAAGATGATGACAATTTGTCTGTAGAAGCTGTAATTGGTTCTATTGATGGCAAATGTATAATTCGTGATAAAATCATAGGTTCAAGAGCTAATGCTAAAACTTTAGGAAAAGATTTAGCTGAAAAACTTTTGGCAAATGGCGGATTAAAAATCATGCAAAGTCTAGGTTTATGTTGCCCTGATGAAAATGCCCAATAAGTAATTGGGATTATAATATCTTTTGGAGGTTCTTATCAATGAATGGAATGGTTTATTTAGTAGGTGCAGGTCCTGGAGATTATCGCCTAATTACTTTAAAGGGAAAAGAATGTTTAGAAAAAGCAGATGTAGTTATTTGTGATTATTTAGCAGATAAACGTTTGATGGCTTTTGCTAAAGATGATGTAGAATATATCTATGTGGGTAAAAAAGCTGGCAATCACGCAATGCGTCAAGAAGACATCAGCCAACTTATCGCTGATAAAGCGAAAGAAGGAAAATGCGTGGTACGCTTAAAAGGTGGCGACCCATTTGTATTTGGTCGTGGCGGTGAAGAAGCAGAAGTTTTAAAGAAAAATAATGTGGCTTTTGAAATTGTACCAGGTATCAGCTCTGCTATTGCAGCACCTGCTTATGCAGGTATCCCTGTAACTAATCGCAAAGTTGCAGTATCTTTTGCCGTGATTACAGGTCATGAAGACCCAACAAAAGGAAAATCCGATATAAATTGGGAAAAATTAGCTACAGCTGTAGATACTTTAGTATTTTTGATGGGTGTAGGTAATTTACCACATATCACAAGTCAGTTGATAAAATATGGAAGAAGTGCAGATACACCAGCAGCTTTAGTGCGTTGGGGTACAAAAGCCGAACAAGAAGTATTAGTAACTACAGTAGGTAATGCTGTGGAAGATGTAAAAAAACATAATTTAAAACCACCAGCAGTTTTTGTAGTCGGTAATGTAGTAAATTTACGTCAGACAATTCAATGGTTTGATAATAAGCCGTTATTTGGCAAAAATATCTTAGTTACAAGAGCGCGCGAACAAGCTTCTAAATTGACAACAGCATTAGAAGATTTAGGGGCAAATTGTATAGAAGCTCCAGCTATAAAAATCACAACTCCTGATGATGATTTTGCAAGTTTAGATAAAGCTATTGCTAAAATCGGTGAATATGAATGGATTATTTTCACTAGTACAAATGGTGTAGATAGATTTTTTGCTCGCTTAAATGAAAAAGGATTAGATGTACGTAGCTTAAGAGATGCTAAAATTGCAGCTATCGGTACAGCTACTGCAAGTAAATTAAAAAATTATGGTATCATTGCAGATAAAGTACCAACAATGTTTATGGCAGAAGGTATTTTAAATGTCTTAAAAGATGATATTAAAGAAGGTACAAAAGTTTTAATACCTAGAGCACAAAAAGCTCGTGAAGCTTTACCAATAGGGCTTCGTCAATTAGGTGCTGTTGTAGATGTAGCAGAAACATATACTACAAAAATGGCAGATACAAATAAAGAAGAAATAAAAGCTTTATTAAAAGAACATAAAGTAGATATGGTAACTTTTACAAGTTCTTCTACTGTAGAAAATCTTTTAAAATTAATTGATGAAGATAAATCTTTATTAGATAATGTGGCTAAAGCAAGCATTGGCCCTATCACAGCCAATACTTGTAAAAAACATGGGCTTACAGTTGATGTAGAAGCCGATGTATATACTATAGATGGTTTAGTAGCAAAAATAAAAAAATTTTGGATGGTGACTATTGATGAAACTCAATACTTTAAGACCACGCCGTTTGCGTTTAAATAGCGCTGTTCGCGACATGGTTCGTGAAAATTCTTTATCTGTAAAGGATTTAATTTATCCTATCTTTGTAGTTGCTGGTGAAAATGTAAAAGAAGAAATTCCTAGCATGCCAGATGTATATCATCTTTCTGTAGATAATGCAGTAAAAGTAGCTAAAGAAGTTTATGAACTTGGAATTCCAGCGATTGAAGTTTTTGGTCTTCCTGAATATAAAGATGAAATAGGTTCTAGTGCATGGGATTTAAATAGCCCTGTACAACGTGCTATGCGTGCAATTAAAGAAGCTGTGCCAAATCTTGTAATTGTTGGTGATGTATGCCTTTGCCAATATACAACACATGGTCATTGCGGTCAGCTTTGTGGTCATGAAGTAGATAATGATGCTACTTTAAAATTGTTAGCAAAAGTTGCTGTAAGCCAAGCTCAAAGTGGTGCGGATATCATTGCTCCATCTGATATGATGGACGGCAGAATTGCTGTAATTCGTGAAGCTTTAGATGAAGCTGGATTTAAAAATGTATCTATCATGTCTTATGCAGTAAAATATGCTTCTGGATATTATGGACCATTTAGAGATGCAGCAGATTCTGCTCCTCAATTTGGTGATAGAAGAGCTTATCAGATGGACCCTGCTAATAGCCGTGAAGCTATGAAAGAAGTAGAACTTGATATGGAAGAAGGAGCAGATTTCATCATGGTAAAACCTGCTTTATGTTATCTTGATATCGTTCGTCAAGTTCGCGATAAAATCGATCGTCCTATAGCTGTATATAATGTAAGTGGTGAATATTCCATGGTAAAAGCAGCAGCTCAAAATGGCTGGATTGATGAAAAACGCATCGTTATGGAAACACTTTTAAGCATGAAACGTGCAGGTGCAGATATCATCATCACATATCACGCTATTGATGTAGCAAAATGGTTAAAAGGCTAGATATTCATTTTTCTTTTGTTTAAAAGAAAAACGAACCAAAAAGAAAATACACCCGCGATATTGATTTTACTTTGGCAAAGATAAAATCATGTCTACAACGCTCTAAACTCGCTTCGCTCAAACAGTAGGACTAAAACCGTAGCCCTGATTTTATCTTTGCCAATAGCTTTTAGCTACCGTAAAAGTCTGCTAACGCGGGGAAGTTTGGTATTTATTGATAATACCGTACTATTAATTTCCGCATTATAAAATTTGAATGCTAACCTTTAGGTTATTGAACATAATTATCGCTGAATACGTTTTTTAGTCTGAATGTTTGAGCGAAGCGAGTTTCTAAGCGTTGTATGAAGCGATAATTATTTTTCAAAAGTTCAAATTTTATCTGCGGTGGCTTTCTTTGGTTCGTTTCTTTGCCATCAAAGAAATGAACACTTGTAATAATTCTTTTTTTATGCTAAAATATCATTCATGAGCAGTTTCTCATGTAAGACTGCGGTATTCGGGTCTCGCGCAATGGAGACTCATGAACCCCGCCAGGTCCGGAAGGGAGCAACGGTAAGTGATCATCTTCATGTGCCGTGAGGGCGCCTGAATACCGTGTTCTTACCTGAGAAGCTGCTTTTTTTATATCCAAAAATAGGAGGGGAGCATTTATTATGGCTTATATGGCACTTTACCGAAAGTGGAGACCACAAGATTTTTCGGATCTTATAGGCCAAGAACATATCAGTGAAACTTTATCTAATGCTATAAGCACTGGTAAAGTAGCTCATGCATATTTATTTTCTGGACCACGTGGTACAGGGAAGACAAGTACAGCTAAGATTTTGGCGAAGGCTTTAAATTGTGAGCATGGACCGACACCAACACCTTGTAATCAATGTGTATGTTGTCAAAAAATAAATGATGGTTCATTCATGGACGTTTTTGAAATAGATGCGGCTTCCAATCGTGGTATTGATGAAATTCGTGATTTACGTGAAACAGTGAAATTTGCTCCTGTAGATGGTAAATATAAAGTATATATCATCGATGAAGTTCATATGTTGACGACAGAAGCTTTTAATGCTTTGCTAAAAACATTAGAAGAACCACCATCTCATGTTGTATTTATTTTGGCAACAACAGAAGTGCATAAGGTGCCAATAACAATACAATCACGTTGTCAAAGATATGATTTTAAACGCATAACTAAAGATGATATCTTAAAACGACTTGTGATGATTACTGATGAGATGGGGCTAAATGCAGATAAAGATGCATTGTCTATTATTGCCATTCAGGCAGATGGCGGTATGCGTGATGCACTCAGTTTATTAGACCAATGTCTTGCTTTTACCAAAGATGAACTCACTGTTACACAAGTGAGAAAAGTATTAGGGCTTGTAGGTCATGATTGGGTATGGCAGATAACAGATGCTCTATCTAAAAAAGATAGTCAAACGATTTTAACTATCCTTGATGAAGTAATAGCTCAAGGTAAAGAAATAAAACAATTATTGAACGAATTAGTATTGCATTTTCGTTCGATTATGCTCTATAAAGCTTCAAATAAATTATTAAATTTAAATATGTATTTTGAAGATGAAGAGGTATTATCTCGCCAAGCTAAAGAATTTACGCATGACCAGATAATGCAAATTATTCAAAAAATACATGAGGCTATTAATGAAATAAAATGGGCAAGTCAACCTAGAATAACGGCAGAAGTTTTATTTTTAAAATTATGCTGGCAAGGCGAAGCTGAAAATAATAATTCAGAAAAAATAATGCCGATGATGAATAATATACCTGCAGTAAATAACAAGGGAGCTTCAGAGGCAAAAATAATGGCGCTAGAACAGACTGTTTCTCGTTTAGATAGAATAGTTAAAGCACTTAGTAGCCAGTTGGCTAATATGCAAGAGCAGTATAAATCAGCTCCGATAACGAATGCGCCAATGATGAATACTTCTGTAGAGCCAAGACAAAATACAGTAAAAAGAGCTTCAAAAATAGTTAAAAATGAGCCAGTGCATACTAATATAATGCCGATGGAAAATGCTGATGCTACAGCTATTTGGCAAAATGTATTGGCAGGGCTTAATGCTCGTCGCAAAAAAGTTGTAGTGGCTTGTGTAAATAGAGCTCTACCTTATCGTATAGCAGATAATCAATTTTTTATCCATTTTGATAGCCCATTTTTACAAGCTCGTACAGAAAAAGATGATTATCGTTTATTGATAGAAGAAGTATTAGAAAATGTAACAGGTCATAATTTGCGTTTAGTCTGTACTTGTGGAGATTTGAAAATAACGCAAATGCCACAGGTTAATACTACTTTAAATAATAATGTTGATAAAATACAGGAAATAAAAGCGCCAAAAGTAACAATTCCTATGATTGAAGATGAAGATGTATTGCCACAAGGTGATTATCAAGCAGATATTCCTATGCCTACAGATGAAGATTATGTAGATATAGCACCAACAGATGTAGATTATGATAATATGACACCAGAAGGTAAACATACATTACAGACGGCGATTGAGATTTTTGGTGGAAAAATAATTCCTGAAGATAATAAATAATAGATAATTGACGATTTTATTTTTATTTGATACTCTAAATAGAGAAAAATATTTTATATGGAGGTATTTTGATGTTTAATCAAGGTAATATGGCTGGCATGATGAAAAAAGTTCAGAAAATGCAAGCTGATATGAAAAAAATGCAAGATGAACTTAAAAAGAAAACTGTTGAAGTAAGCGTTGGTGGCGGTGTTGTTAAAGTCGTTATGAACGGTGAAAAACAGATGCAGTCCCTTGTTATTGATAAAGCTGCAGTAGATCCAGAAGATGTAGAAATGTTACAAGACCTTATTTTATCTGCTGTAAATCAGGCTATGGTAAAAGTAGATGAAATGATGGCTAGTGAAATGAGCAAATTAACTAGTGGTTTAAATCTTCCTGCTGGATTATTCTAATGAGATATATTGAGCCTATGGCTAAGCTAATTGAACATTTTCGTGCTTTACCAGGAATTGGTTCAAAGACAGCTGTACGCTTAGCATATCATATTTTAGACATGGAGCCTGCCCAAGCAAAAGCCTTGGCGCAGGCTATTATTGAAGCTAAAGAAAAAATTGGCTTTTGCAGTTGTTGTTTTAATCTCAGTGATACAGATCCTTGTGCTATTTGCACTTCTCCAAATAGAGATCATTCTATTATTTGTGTAGTAGAACAGCCTAAAGATGTAGTGGCTATGGAACGTATGCGAGATTATAAAGGCGTTTATCATGTATTGCATGGAGCTTTATCGCCAATTGAAGGAGTAGGGCCAGAGGATATTCATATCAAAGAATTATTAAATCGTTTATATGATGATAAAGTGAAAGAAGTTATCATGGCTACTAATCCTAATATTGAAGGCGAAGCAACAGCTATGTACATTGCCAAATTATTAAAACCACTAGGTATAAAAGTAACAAGAATTGCTCATGGACTTCCTGTTGGTGGCGATTTAGAATATGCAGATGAGGTAACTTTAGCTAAAGCTATTGAAAATCGTCGAGAAATGTAAGTTCATTTAGAACAAAGGTTGTGATTTTATGGTTGAATCTACATTAGTTATTGCTTTTTTTGTGGGCTTATTGATTTTATGTGTATTCACTAAAATTTTTTCTATGCCACTAAAAATCTTATGGAATTGCATTTATAATAGCATAATAGGTGCTATTGTTTTATATATTATAAATTTCTTGGGATTTGTATACATTCCGATTAATTTTATAACGGCATTGATAGCAGGGATATTTGGAGTACCAGGAGTATTGGTATTAGCGATTTATTCTATGTTATAAGAGCTACAGTTTTGGCTGTAGCTTTTTTGTAGGCAAATTTATAAATAATTAATTAGATAATTGATTGATTATGCTTTATATGTTAAAATAACTATTAATTAAATAAAAAATAACTATTAAAAAAGAGAGTGTGTATAATGAATTTCAAAAAATATTAGCAATTGTGATGGTGTGTGTTTTGCTTTTAGTGGTATTGGCATGGCAAAAGCAAAATCTGGCGGTGGCGGGTTCAAAGCTCCAGCTAGTACAACAAAATCTTTAACACCTTCTACAAAATCAACAACAACTACGACACCAAAAACTGATGCGCCAAAGACAAATGCTACAGAAGCACCTAAGTCTAATGCAACTACAAATAATACAACGAATAATGCAAGCACAAATACTGCAAATAAAACTAACACTACTACAAATACAGCAAACAATCAGCAATCTGGTAGCCGTTGGGGTAGTGCTTTAAGAAATATTGGTTTATTTGCTGGCGGTATGTTCTTAGGTAGCATGCTCAGCAATATGTTTGGTCTTGGCGGATTTATGGGTGATATTTTAGGTTTAATTGCCAATGTGGTACTTATCGGTATCGTAGTAATGGTAATTATGGCTATTTATCGTAAACTTTTTGGCAAAAAAAAATGAAACTAATGCTTATGCTAGCAGTAGATATGATGAAAATAATTTCCGTTGCCCTAATTGTGGATGGATGGCACCAGATAGAAATAATCCTCCAAAATTCTGCCCTGAATGTGGAAACCGTTTAAATGGTGCAAATCAAAATGAATATCAGCAATATAATCAATATACAAATGAACAAGATGCAGAATATACAGAGTCTAAAAGTGGTAAAATAATAGATATTATACCACCGAAAGATAAGGATAAATTTTAATTAAATAATGATTTTATTTATAAAAGCGACACTATTTAAAGGTGTCGTTTTTTATTTTTTAGATAAAATTTGCCTAGATGTGATAAAATGAAAAATGTGTATATTTAGGAGGCGATAATTTTGAATGTATCACAAGCACAAAAAGGAAGGACTTATCTTGTAAAAAAAGTAAATTTAGAGGGAAATATTGAACGTCGCTTAGAGATGCTCGGTATGACAGACCAAGTAAAACTTATGGTTTTAAATAAAAAAAATCAAGGTGCTGTAATCATAAAGGTACGTGGCACTCGTTTTGCCATAGGTAAAGAAATAGCAGATGCTATAGAAATCGAGGAAATAGAAAATGAGTAAAGATGTTCATGTAGCTTTTATTGGTAATCCTAATTGTGGGAAAACTACTTTATTTAATGCTTATACTGGTGCGCATTTAAAAGTTGCCAATTGGCCCGGTGTAACTGTAGAAAAAAAAAAGAAGGTGCAATGCAATTTCACAATGAAAATTATAAATTAGTGGATTTGCCAGGTATTTATAGTTTGACTTCATATACTATGGAAGAACAAGTATCACGTCAATATATATTAGATGATGAAGTCGATATAGTTGTTGACGTGGCAGATGCTTCTTCTTTAGAGCGAAATTTGTATTTAGCATTGCAACTTATTGAATTAGGTAAGCCAATGGTTTTAGCTTTAAATATGATGGATATTGTTGAGGAGCGAGGCATGGATATAGATTTTCATAGATTGCCAGAAATGCTAGGGATACCAGTAGTTCCTGTCAGTGCTAGAAAAAAACGTGGTCTGGAAATTTTGATGCATGCAGTAGCTCATCATCAGGGTGAAAAGATTAAAGATAAAATAGAACATCATCATGGTGAAGAAATTTTAAACCGTAAACATAAGCATAATCATCATAAAGATTGTGTAGTTGTTTATAGTGATGAAATTGAAGATAAGATAGACATTATCGAAGAAGCTCTCGTTGAAAAATATGGTCAATTACCTAATTTGCGTTGGCATGCAATCAAAGAATTAGTACAGGATAAAGAAATTATTGAAAAATATCCTTTAGATTTGCCTGATGTATTGGATAGAAGTTATGAAAAAGATATCATCAAGCAAAAATATGATTTTATCGAAGAAATAATACAAGAGGTATTAGTAAATAAAGATAAAGAAGCACGCTCTACAGATAGAATAGATGCTGTGCTTACTGATAATGTCTGGGGTATTCCAATTTTCTTGGCTATTATGGCATTTATTTTCTTCTTAACTTTTACTATAGGTGATATTTTTAAAATTATTTAGTAGAAGGAATAGATATTGTAAGCAATGATTTGATGGCAATATTGAATTCTATAGATGTCAGTCCAATTATATCGTCATTGTTAATTGATGGGGCTATAGCTGGTATTGGTGGTATATTAGCATTTTTACCGAATATATTTATTTTGTTCTTAGCTTTAGCTGTGTTAGAAGATAGCGGATATATGTCGCGTGTGGCCTATGTCATGGATTCAGTAATGGGCAAAATCGGTTTATCTGGTAGAGCATTTATTCCTTTATTATTGGGATTTGGTTGTTCAGTGCCAGCAATTATGGCATCAAGAGCTTTAGAAGACCCGAAAGATAGATTGCGTACTATTTTAGTAACGCCATTTATGTCATGTAGTGCTAGACTTCCAATATATATTTTATTTTCAGGAATGTTTTTCCCAGAATATGCGATGTTTGTAGCTTTTTCTATGTATGTAATTGGCATAGTTATGGCGATAATTATTGCTAAAATCTTTTATAAGATGAGCGATAAGAACGATAAAAAAGTATTGTTGATAGAACTTCCAGAATATAAATCACCAAATGTAATGTCTATATTTTTATATGCTTGGGAAAAAGTTAAATCATATTTAGCAAAAGCTGGTACAACGATTTTTGTAGCTTCAATAATTATCTGGTTTATTTTAAACTTTAATTTTTCTGGTATGGTAGATATCGGTGATAGCTTTGGAGCTCAAATCGGTCGATTAATAGCACCTATTTTAGTGCCTGCTGGACTTGGATTATGGCAGATTGCGGTGGCTTTGATATCTGGTATTGCAGCAAAAGAAGTTGTTGTAGCAAGTTTGAGCGTATTGTATGGTATTTTAAATATCAATTCAGCAGAAGGCATGAATACTTTAGTTGGTCAATTAGCACAAGTTGGTTTTCATGAATTAAATGCTTATGTTTTGATGGTATTTTGTTTATTATATACTCCATGTATAGCTAGTATTGTAACTATAAAGAAAGAAACTAATTCTACAAAATGGACTTGTTTTGCAATATTTTTCCAATTATTAATTGCATATTTAGTAGCCGTTATTATCTATCAAGTAAGTAGCAATATTTTATATTAATATTTAATTTTTGTTTGAGCAGTGTTTATGAGAGTTTAATTATTTACAAAACTCTTGATAACACTGTTATTTTTTTATTAAATATATGGGAATAGTGCTATAATCAGTGTTATTGAGAGCGATTTTCATGATATAATATAAATAAAAGTATGATAAGTAAAGGTGTAAAGATGAATTTGAAGTACAAGTTTTTTGATTATTTGCCTCAAGAGGCAAAAGATATACGCACAGAAGTATTTGTAAATGAACAAAAATTTGAAAATGAATTTGATGATATAGATGATATTGCGTATCATTTAATTATTTGGGAAGGAGAAAAAGCTATAGCAAATGCGAGATTATATCGAGAAAAAGATGAGAAAAATTCATATATAATTGGCAGATTAGCAGTGCTTAAAGAATATCGTAAATGTCATATAGGCACTAAATTGATGAATTTATTAGAGGAAAAAGTGAAAGCTTTATCAGGTGAAAAAATAAGTTTATCTGCACAATGTAGAGCGAGAGCTTTTATGAAAGTTTAGGATATAAAGCAAGTGGAGATATTTATTTAGATGAATATTGTCCGCATATACATATGGAAAAATTAATAAAGTAAAGTTTAAATAGTATGGATAGAGAATGAAGAAAGGGTATGATATTGTGAGGATTGTTGGTATTATAATTATCATTTTAGTATTGGGCTTTTTTGGAGGCTATGGCATAATGCAATCGCAGATAGACGACCAAAAAGAATTTAAAGGAGTAAAAAATGTTATTCCTATGGATAATAGAACAGAACAACAAATTGAACAGCATGATGTAAAAGTGGAAAAATCAGGAATAATATCAAAGGAACAAGCTGAAATTATTGTTTTAGAAAATGCAGATATGGAAGCTAAAGATATCAGTCGATTAAAGACTAAAATAGAAAATTATTATGGTAAAGATATTTATGATATAGAATTTTATGCTGATAATAAAGAATATAATTATAATGTAGATATGTATGGCGGAGAAATTTTGGCAATGGATTATGAGATTGATAAAAAATATTATGCCAAATTATCTGGAAAACCAGTAGATGAAGCGGGTGCTATTGAATTAGTAAAAGCACAAATTCCAAATTGTACTACAGGTGATATTAAATTGAAATTAGAACATGATGATGACTATTTACAATATGAAGGTAGAGCACAAGTCAATGGTGTTTTATATGAATTTACCATAGATAAAAATACAGGAACTTTCGTAGAATGGAAATGGAAAAATCATAAATAAAAATAAGCTATAGCAAAGTAAAATTTTAATTGCTATAGCTTATTTTTTATAGACTAATCTTAGCCTTTTACAACGATATTTACAAGTTTTTTAGGAACGCTGATTACTTTAACGATAGTTTTACCTTCGATTAAGCCTTTGATTTTTTCATCAGCAAGAGCGATTTCTTGTTGTGCTTCACGAGTAGCAGAGGAAGATACCATTATTTTGCTACGTAATTTACCATTTACTTGAACAACAACTTCAACTTCATCAGCAATAGTAGCTTTAGGGTCGAATGTTGGCCATGTAGTATGATGTACGCTACCTGTTTGACCAATTTGTTGCCAAAGTTCTTCAGTAACATGTGGTGCAAATGGTGCTAAAAGTTTAATTAAGTTAATAACTACTTCGCGAGCAAGACCTGCATTTAAGTTGCCATCTTTGAATACATAGAAAGCATTTACAAGTTCCATGATGGAGCTAATTGCAGTGTTGAAAGTACCACGAGTACCGATATCTTCAGTTACTTTTTCAATAGTAACATTTAAAATACGGAATAATTCTTTTTCTTCTTTAGTGAGTGCTTTTACATCAAAAGTTGGATTTTCTTTAACTTTATCAGCATAGGAAAGGATAATTCTCCATACACGCTGAATGAAACGCCAAGCACCTTCAACGCCTTGGTCACTCCATTCAAGGTCACGTTCTGGTGGAGCAGCAAATAAAATAAAGAGACGAGCAGTATCTGCACCATATTTTTTGATGATTTCTTCAGGAGATACAACATTTCCTTTAGATTTACTCATTTTAGAACCATCTTTGATAACCATACCTTGAGTTAAAAGGTTTGTAAATGGTTCATCAAATTCTACAAGGCCTGCATCTTTTAATACTTTTGTGAAGAAACGGGAATATAATAAGTGCAAGATAGCATGTTCAATACCACCGATATATTGGTCAACAGGGAGCCAATAATTGATAGCATCTTTGCTAAATGGAGCTTTATCATTGTGTGGGTCAGCATAGCGCATATAGTACCAGGAAGAGCAGATGAATGTATCCATAGTATCTGTTTCACGTTTTGCAGGTGCGCCACATTTTGGACATGTGCAATTTACGAAATCTTCAGCTTGAGCAAGTGGAGAAGTTGCACCAGTTTCAAATTTTACGTCTTTAGGTAATTTTACAGGTAATTGTTCTTCAGGAACGAGAACTTCACCGCAATGAGGGCAGTAAATAATAGGAATTGGAGCACCCCAATAACGTTGACGGGAGATGAGCCAATCACGTAAACGATAATTTACACGACGTTTGCCGAGGTTATTTTCTTCGAGCCAATCAATCATAGCTGTGATAGCTTTACGATTATTCATGCCAGTGAATTGACCGGACTCTACAAGTTCACCATCTTCAACGTATGCATTTTCCATAGTTTCAAGTGTTAAATTATGTTCTTTATTTTGAATAACAATTTTCATTGGTAAATTGTATTTTTTAGCAAACATAAAGTCACGTTCATCATGAGTAGGAACACCCATAACAGCACCAGTACCATATTCAAAGAGAACATAGTTTGTTACCCATACAGGAACTTTTTCACCATTGAATGGATTTATAGCATAAACGCCGGTGAACATACCTTTTTTCTCAGATTCACTAGAAGTACGTTCGATTTCATTCATATTGTGTACTTCTTTAATGAATTTCAAGATTTCTTGTTCGTTTTCTTTGCCTTTGATGAATTTTTTTACAAGTGGATGTTCTGCTGCAAGTACAACATAAGATACACCAAATACAGTATCAGGGCGAGTTGTATAAACAGAAATTTTTTCATTGTAATCAGGTACATCAAAGCTAAATTCAGCACCTTCACTGCGACCAATCCAGTTATCCTGCATGATTTTTACGCGGTTTGGCCAGCCTTCAAGTTTATCAAGGTCTTTTAATAATACATCAGCATAATCTGTGATTTTTAAGAACCATTGTTCAAGGTCTTTTTTCACTACTGTATCATCACAGCGCCAGCATTTACCATCAATAACTTGTTCATTAGCAAGTACAGTATGGCAAGTTTCACACCAGTTAGCAGAAGCTTTTTTCTTATAAGCTAAGCCTTTTTTATAGAATAATTCAAAGAGCCATTGAGTCCATTTATAATAATCTTCATGGCAAGTAGCAACTTTTCTATCCCAGTCATAAGAAAGACCCATTTCTTTTTGTTGACGAGTCATATTTGCCATATTATCTTCAGTCCAGTCAGAAGGACTAACACCATGTTTGATAGCTGCATTTTCAGCAGGCATACCGAATGCGTCAAAGCCCATTGGATGAAGCACATTGAAACCATTCATAGTTTTATAACGAGCAATAACATCACCGATGGAGTAATTGCGAACATGTCCCATATGTAAATTACCAGATGGGTAAGGGAACATTTCAAGTACATAATATTTTGGTTTGTTTGGGTCCATATTAATCTGGTAAGCTTTTGTTTCGTCCCAGATTTTCTGCCATTTTTTTTCAATGGATTGAGGACAATATTTTTCCATAAAATTAACACTCCTATACTATTTTTGGACATTAAAAAAGCCCCTGGCAAAATGCCAGGGACGAATTATCGCGGTACCACCCTGATTGATAACAAAAAGTTATCCTCTTTAAAATCTTAACGGGATTAGCGGTGCTTTTGCACTCCTCCACAGCGAGTTCAATTACATGATTATAGGCTCGCATCAACCGCCTACTTTCTGAAAAATCTTTAAATAATTTACTACTCTGTATCATTGGATTTGAATTTGATATAAACAAATATCATTATACTTAGCTATAATATTAAAGTCAAGTAATATTGTTACATTGTTAATTTTTTATATAATTAAATACCTGATATTTTATAGGTGTATAATTGAGAAAAATAGAAAATTTGAGAATATAGCAGTTTTTAAAATTGATTTCCTACTAAAATAATAGTAAAATATTTATGAGGTGATTTTGATGAAGGTTTCAACAAAAGGTCGATATGCATTGAGAACAATGATTGATTTAACAGTTAATAATACAGGTAATCCCATTCCGTTAAAAGATATTGCAACTAGACAGAATATAAGTTTGAAATATATGGAACAGATAATTTCTTTATTGATAAAAGCAAAATTAGTAAAAAGCGTGCGAGGAAATAATGGAGGTTATTTATTAGCAAAATCTAGTATGCAATACACAGCTGGCGATATTTTGCGAGCAGCTGAAGGCGATATGGCTCCAATTGCTTGTATTGAAAAAGATCATTGTAATTGTAATAGAGCTGATTATTGTAGTGTATTGCCATTTTGGTTAGGCTTGAATAAAGTAATAAATGGTTATTTAGATAGTGTTACTTTATCCGAATTAGCAAGACAAGCTAAAGAAACTAACGCAATGATTACTTGCCAACAAAATGAAAAAGAAAATAAAAAGATAAAAAATAATCCTTAGTATTTATGCTGAGGATTATTTTATTTTACCAAATGCGAGCGTAAAGCCCCTAAATTTATTTATAGAGATATAATCTCGCTAACAAAAACAATGATTCGATATCATTATTTTTTATTGTATTATATTTTTAACAGTTATATAATATTTTTATGAAATATAAACCAATAATAATATAGTATATTTTTGTAAGTATCGTGTAGTGTTTTGTCCTAAATATCATAGAAAAGTAGGTGATTGTAATGAGAACATATATTTTTAAACTTTATAAAGCAAAAAGGAATAAAAAACTTCATAAAGTTATTAATATAGCTGGAATTATCTACAATCACTGTATTGCTTTGCATAAAAGATATTATCGTTTATTTAAAAAATCTCTTAATATCTATAAGCTTCAAA